>Ga0222749_10000585_pt1 | contig 21794 bp, 21 predicted proteins | sample IncBWH2Mmetat_FD_197234 | JGI IMG/M metagenome (GOLD analysis project Ga0222749, IMG submission 197234) | Metatranscriptome of lab incubated forest soil microbial communities from Barre Woods Harvard Forest LTER site, Petersham... | ecosystem: Environmental > Terrestrial > Soil > Temperate... | reverse complement strand
CTACGAGGCGGGCTGCAGATCAAGCATATTGCTTCGCATAGATGCCGAATTTCTTCATTCGAGAAAGGAAAGTCGTCCGGTTCATTCCCAGGCTCGCGGCAGCACCATCGGCACCGCCGACGCGCCCCTTGCACGCAGTTAGCGCCCGTATGATCTCATCACGCTGCCTTCTTTCATATTCGTCGGCAACACTGGTTTGGTCGCCTTGCGAATTTGTTCTTTCTCCCGCGACTTGCTCGACGTTATGCTGCTCGGCACGCGGGAACGCTACCGTATTTGTTTTCCGGAGTTCTCCAACCGGCGCCTCAAGCGATTTGCCGCGCGTGACGATCACCACCCGCTCGATGAAATTCTCTAGCTCGCGAATGTTACCTGGCCAGTCCCAAGCCGTAAGCCCCTTCATGACCGCCGGAGAAATAGCTTCAATCTTCTGGCGCAATGCTTCGCACAGTCGCCTTCGAAACTTGCTGGGCCCGTTACGTGGGGATCGCCGGATCAAGCCTATGGCAAGAGACGGCGCGTCACGACCACAGATCGCACCGCAATGCAGAGCTACCGCTCCGGGGGCAAGACCCTCTCTTCTCGACGAACTTTTCTGATCCTGCCGACCTTCGCGCGGATTGGAACCTGGTGTCGGATGACAACCAGTGGGGTGACTACAAATCCTGCCGTAGACCCAGTAACGTCGAGGTATCTAGTGTTGGCTTAAGATTGAAGACGACGATTGCCACGGATTGCCACCACAAGTGGTCCACCGGCTACATCAATAGCAAAGCGAAGTATAGCTATGGCTTCTTTGAAGCCACTATGAAAATAGCCGACATCAAGGGCATGAATAACGCCTTCTGGATGACCACCGATGGCCATGCCGAGACCGGAGACCATTTCGAGATCGACGTCTCCAGGTCCAGTATCCAAACTACGACCACATCGGCCTGCAGCAATATCCAGCCAAAGGAAACAAGAATCTGAAACATACGGGCATGGGATGGGGCGCCAAGTTCGTGGAGGATCTCTCGTCCGGTTTCCATGACTATGGCGTACTTTGGACGCCCAAGGAGTTGATATTCGAGATTGACGGAGAGCCCGTGGCAGCCGTTGGCAACAACAGTGCCGTCCACGATCCCGCCGACATCGCTTTTTCCAGCACCCTTATTTATGCCGGCGTGCCAGAACATCCCGAGGGTGAGACATGGTCGTGAAAGCGTTACGCATCTTTGCCCTCCCGTAGCGGGCCCGCAACCTTCGCGCACCTACCGGGTTCGTACCGCAAGGAGTTGATTATGAAGCGCCACAAAATCCACGCTGTTCTTGCCGGTTGCATTGTATCGGCAATCGCTTCCGTTTCGGCGAGTGCGCAAGCCATCAGCCAGCTTTGCACACCCAAGATTACGGCTAACGAAGTCGTTGCCTCTCCAAAACAACGATACGACGCGGGCCAGAAAGCGGAGCCTCCGGTCACGGACAATAATGCCTTCTTCGCCTGGCCCGACACGCCCATGGGAATAATCAAGACCGCCAACGGCTACGAGTTTTTTGGTAGCGATGGCGGGTTCCACTCCCGGCAGATGTGGCAAGGTCATTGGGTGGGCAACAATAAGTGGGGATCGGTGGTCACTACGTTGGGAACGCTCGGCAACCCACTCGGCTCAGGCGCTCCTCAGGACGTTAGCATTTCCCCGAATCCCGATCCTGGGGTGAACCCAAATTATTCCAGCTATCAATATATGGGCGGAGGCCCGGTCTACCAGGTTCCCGCGGGCATGACCGGGGCGGGAAACCTGCTGGTGACCTATCACGCCGAACTGCCCAACGACGCGCTCTACGCGGCTCTCGGGCTGGCCGCGTCCACCGATAACGGGCTACACTGGACCGACCTCGGCGAAATCATTCGTCTGAACCAGGCCTACGAGGTCGGGCTCGACGGCTGGGAAATCGGCGACGGGCCTCTGGTGCTCTCGCCCGACGGCAAGTATTTCTATTTGTATTTTCCCGATTGGATAGCCAACGGCACGCTTCACACCACGACGCCTGCTGGTGTGGACACCACGACTCGCGTCTCAGTTGCACGTGCCCTCGCTTCCTCGGTGCTCGAGGCCGCGTTCGGGTCAGTGCGCCCGCACACTGTCCCCTTCGAGAAGTTCTATAAGGGCAGCTGGCATCTGCAACCTGGAATCGGCGGAGAGACCACGGACCTCATGCCAAGAAATTCATCGCAAGAGCGAGGATATATAGACATCCACTACGACAGCGTGCTGGAGCGCTATGTGATGACCATCTCCAACGACACGACGTTTTACTACGCCGAATCCATCGACGCTCTTAACTGGACCACTGCGACAGTGCTCGGCACCTTCGACACGATCGCGGCTTATCCCACTGCTGTGGGACTCGGAAACGATCCTCACATCCTAGGAAAGAGTTACTTCGTATACTTCACCCATCTGCCAACCGATGGCACGGGATGGACGAACGGCGAAGTGCGGCGGCTCACGGTCTCCTGCCAATAGTCAGCGCCGGGATTGGGGCCGATGATAAAGGACTCGATCTCGTAAAACGCATTTATGCTCAGGGCATAAAAATACTCTGGATACTTCCCCTAAAGTATCCCCCGAATGTTCCCGTACGCCCCTGGCGACCGAAAGAATTCCCAGGAGTGTGGGCGGAACCTGCGATTTCATTGGCCGACCCAGATCAGTTCCGAGCGTACTTCGCGCCGCTCCTCGCCAAACTCGAGGCGAACAATATCGAACTGGCGGGTTTCGAGCTCGGCAACGAACTCAACATGACCCCATTTAATGGGGAGTTTCCGGTGCCCGGCGAAGGCAGGCAATTCGGTTTGAGCGATCTTTATCATGACCGGGAAGCCGAGCAGATCGCGAAAGGATATCTGCAATATCTCAAAGTTCTCGCCGTGTTGAAGGACGTTCGCGATCATTCGAAACTCAACCAGCACACGCCGATCATGACCGCAGGGTTCGGCGCCTACGAGGCACCCGAAGGCCCCTTTCCGCCCCCGGCGAAACCGGGAACCCAGACCGATATGGTGAGCGTCAACGCCACACTAGACTTTATGCGCGCCAATGGCCTGGACAAACTGGTGGATGCCTACGCGGTTCATGTATATCCCTGGGCCAATGGTCCTGGACAAGCAGCAGCAGCCGCGGGCAGGCAGAGCCGTCTCGCGAAATACGTTCTGGCGGAGTGTCGGCCGGCGGGCAGCGCCGACGGAAAGCCCTGCTGGATCACAGAGTGGGGATTTCGAAACACGGACACATCCTGCCCGGTCCGTGAAGCCGATCAGGTCTCGCTCATTGAGGAAATGCGGAACAACTTCCTGCCATATGTGGAGCAGCGGAGATTGCTGGGGCTGTTCTACTACGCGTGGGTCGACCCCATGGAGAATTTCGGCGTCTTCCGCTGCGGATCGTTAACCCAGAGCGGGCGGCTGGCGATCGCGCCGCTGGATGCAAAGAATCTGGAGCCGGCTAAGGCGTCGTGCCCGGCGTGCATCCGGATCCGAGTCGGACTTCCCAACAACGGCGAGACGGCTATCTCAGCTTTTCCAATTCTTCACGACACGATTCGGAAAAACTCCGCAGAGGATCAATTGCCTTTGCGGTGATCATTGGACGGAGGTCGGCAAATGTCATATTTGGCTCTGGGTATGATCGTACAATCAGTTGCGCGACTTTTTCTGCCTCTTCGATTACCTTTAGCGACGATAGTGAGCGCATTTGACTGATCAGAGCGTAGAGGGCAACAAGCCTCGTTAGATCAGGTGTGTTGGTAGTGATCGAGTCGATGTATTCCTTTGAAGCTTCATCAACGAATTCACGATAGAGTTCTTGCCTGCGACTCTTGTCGTTGAGGAACACCTGCGCCCTGAGCTGGGTACTTTGACCGAGCCACGAGCTGAGAAAGGACGTTAATCCCCCAACGGCAGAACCGGAGAGCGCGGCGAGGGCGGGGAGGTACGTGGGGTTCATAATTGATTTGCTCTTAGGGCAGCGCGCTTGGACAATCTGTGCAAAAAGAACCCGTCATGTGTACGCTGACACAGAAGATCCGCCGCGGAATCGTTTATTTGCATATCTTTGTTTAGAGAATCGCCCTGACGACGCCACCATCCACTCTCAGTGCTGCCCCGTTGGTCGCTGAAGACAGTTCACTGGCCACGTAAGTGACCAGCGCTGCAACCTCATGCACGGTGGCAAAGCGCTTCAGCAGAGACGACGGCCGCACATGTTCGAAGAATTCCTGCTCGATTTCTCCCTTCGATTTGTTCTGCTGTTTTGCTATCGCCTCGACAAAGCTGCCGACACCTTCCGACTCCGTCGGACCGGCAAGAATGCTGTTTGCAGTCACGCCGGTTCCGGCTACCGACTCCGCGATCCCTCGCGCCACGGCAATCTGCGCCGTCTTCGTCACTCCGTAATGCACCATTTCCGCCGGAATCTGCACACCTGACTCGCTCGAAATGAAAAGAATGCGGCCCCAGTTCCTCTTTAACATTCCCGAGAGGTAGTGTCGCGCCATTCGCACTCCGCTCATTACGTTGATCTCAAAGAAGCGGTACCAGTCGGCATCTGGAATTTCGGTAAATGGCTTGGGCTCGAAGATTCCGACATTGTTCACCAACACATCCACCTCGGGAAGCCGCGCAATCACTACCTCTGCCCCGACTGAAGCTGAAAAATCCGCCGCAATGCCGTCGACCTTAGCCGTACCGGCATGCGATCGGATTGCCGCCATCGCCGCATCCACGCGCTCTTGCGTGCGTCCATTCACGTAGACATGCGCACCCTCGATTGCGAGTGACTGAGCTATCGCAAACCCGATCCCTGCAGTCGATCCCGTTACCAGCGCAACCTTTCCAGCCAGTTTCAAATTCACATCGCCCTCCACAACAAGCGATCGTTCCTTGCAGGTGAGTTGGTTCCTGTAGAGGCGGTTGGAACTTTCGTGACTATGGCGCGCGCCGCACTCCCTTTTTCAGGCCAAACGTGTGCAGAATATCCAAGGCAAATTCGCTCGCGACATTGTAGCCACTGCCGATTTCTGCCTGCGACAACACATTGTATGCACCCCCTCTCCAAATGTTGTGTTGACCCGGCAGCCATGTGTTGTACAGCACGCCAGCCGCGAACGCCCCGCCGTACATCGGCACTTGTGGCCGAAGGTAGTGCTCACTTCGGTCATAGGCTACAAAGTTTCGCGATATAGCGTGGCGCGTGCGAGGCCAGGACCCCTCGCAACGGCAAAAGTCGTACCGAGGCTCATACCCAAGCAGAGCATTCCCTCCCGACAATATGCTGTTCTGAACTACGAACTCTCCGTACCGCGCCGCGTAACGTTTGCCGTAGCCAACAGAACCGCCACCCCAATCGCGGGGCTCACCACGTGCCTGGTCAAGTCCAGCTGAAAACGCCCTCGCTACATAAGATCCGGCGGTGAGGAACGTCTGCCGCACATAAATCTGCCCTCGCTGGGCATTCGATAACGTTTCGAGTTGCCCCTGCACCGGAATATATGGACCAATGATCCACTCTATTGGCAGCCGTTCGAGCCGCGCAGTTTTCGAAGGCACATTGACTTGCAGCGTCGGGTTCTCTGGATATTTGTCAGCGGCCGTCTGCGCTATTCCGGGCGAAACCGCGAGACCAAATCCGAAAAGCACTAGAAACGAGATGCCCTTGTCTATGCGCTTGTGTTGCCGGCCCAGTTCCAGTAATCTGCTTTTAGCTTCCTGCCGTTTTCCCATTCTTGAGCCCATTGATCAGAGTTTGTTTAAGCCGTCAAAGGCAGCTACTTTGTACGCTTCGGCGAGCGTTGGGTAGTTAAAGACTACATCTCGGAAATATTCGACTGACCCGCCGTAGAAGAGTACCGCTTGACCAATGTGGATGATTTCAGTCGCACGCTGTCCTAGAGCATGCACGCCAAGGAGTTTATGGGTTCCCGGATCGAAAAGCAGTTTCAGCATCCCGGCTTCATCGCCGAGCATCATGCTCTTGGCAAGCTCAGAGTACCTTGCGATTCCCACCTCATATGGAATTTTATTGGCGGTTAGTGTTTCTTCCGTCTGGCCAATCATGGAGATTTCCGGAATGGTATAAATCCCGTAAGGAAAGAGATCGGGCGTGTGTTCGAATGGAATTCCAAACATGTGACAGGCCGCCAGCCGACCCTGCTCCATCGATGTGCTGGCCAGTGCTGGGAATCCAATAATGTCGCCAGCCGCGTAGATATGGGGAACGTCGGTTTGAAAGAACTGATTTACTTTCAACCTTCCGCGCGGGTCCGCTGCCAGTCCTGCAGCATGCAGGCCAAGCTGGTCGCCATTGGCTTGGCGGCCCACCGCATAAATGAGCGCATCGGCCTGGATTTTCTTGCCACTCTCCAGATCGGCAACAACCCGATCGCGCACTGGGTCGATCCCGACATGTGTCACCTTTTCCGCCAACCGAAATGTGACCCCAAGCTGGCGCAAGTGGTAGGAAAGTGCTTCAACGATTTGTCGATCTACAAATTCAAGAACGGTCGGCCTTTGGTCAATCAACGTAACATCGGCACCCAATACAGCCATAAACGACGCGTATTCAAGGCCCACAACCCCAGCTCCGACGACAATGATTTCTTTCGGAAGACCACCGAGGGCGTCGAGGTGATCGGTATCCACAATGCGGCTGTTGTCAAAAGGAATCTCCGGGCTGTGCGCAGGTCGCGTGCCGCACGCGACCAAGATCTTTTCTCCTTTGACGATAGTCCCTTGGTCATGAACTTCGACCGTGTGAGGATCTAGAAACAACGCATCGCCGTGATAGATCGTAATCCCGTTTCGCGTCAGCTGCGCTCGAACTACTTCAGTCTCTCGTTCGACAATAGCGCTCACACGGGAGGCGACATCCCCGACAGAAATGCGATGGCTTCGAAATCCATCGCCGTACAGAGTCTTTACGGCTAAACCTGCAAGCTGAAAGATAGCCTCGCGTATAGTCTTGCTGGGAATCGTGCCCGTGTGAACACTTACGCCTCCGATCATGACGACCCTGTCGACGACGGCAACGCACTTGCGGGCCTTAGCCGCCGCGATCGCAGCCTTCTGGCCCGCTGGGCCGCTGCCTATCACAACCAGATCGTATTCAGATACGCTCATAAAGAGCCCTACCGTAATTGAAGAGAACGATGATCTCCTGCCGAGCATTCGTTATGACGTCGTCGGTTGTGCCTCAGGCGATCTCTGTCGTTTGTCAGTCGTTTCCCATTTGATCCATTTGAGATCGAGGACAAAAATGGAGTAGAAGACCGGGACTAAGAGCAACGTGATGAAGGTAGCGACGGCGAGGCCGCCGATCTGGGCGTAGCACAGGGGTTTCCAGAGCGGGCCACCTTCGAGTGCGAGAGGAAACAAAGCCAGGATCGTCGCGCCCACGGTGATCATCACGGGCCGAATACGTTCAATGCCGGCGTCCGGAAGAGCTCGCTCAAGCGGTTCGCCTTTTTCGTGCATCTCCTCGATGAAGTCGAATAGCACGATGACGTGGCTGACGATGACGCCAATGAGACTGGCAACTCCAAGAAATGCCATGAAGCCAAAAGGGGTGCCCATGATAGCCAAAGCGATTAGCGCTCCGATCGCTCCGTAGGGAGCGGCGGCGAAGACCAACAACGGCTTGATGGCGTTATTGAACTGGATCAGCAATGCCAGGTAGATGCCCACCAGAGAAATCAGAAGAACGACGGCGAGATTCGTGAATCCCTCGACCTGTTTTGCCTTTTCCCCACCAATCTGCAATTGATAGCCGGGCGGAAGACTGTTCTTGAGGGCAATTAATTTAGGCTCGATCGGTGCGAGTACCTCCGAGGCCAGGACGCCGGGCGCGGGAAAGCACAAGATTGATAAGGTACGAAAATGCTCGCGCCGCCGAATCCTTGCGGTCTCAAGAATGTTTTTCAAAGTCGCCACCGACAGCAGAGGGACTTTGACATTCTCTTGAGAAGAGTTGACGTACAGATTTTCGATCTGCGAAAGCCGCGCGCGATCCTGCGGACGAAGGCGGACAACAATCGGGATGTCCTTGTTTCCTTCCTTGAAAATACCTACGAGACCTCCGCTGATCGCGGCCACCGTGGAAGTGGCGACATCCGCATTGGTAATACCGACCAGGTTGGCGCGGTCCGGATCAATCTCGATCCTCATCTGCGGACTCTCGGGGCTCCAATCGTCCCTCAACACGGATATTCCAGGCGACTGGCGAACAATATCCATGGCTTGCGACGCGATCGCCCGAAGAGATCGGATATCCTCGCTCTCGGTTCGCGGGTCGGTATCTGCCTGCCCTGTGATAAGGACCTCAACCGGAGTCTCGACTGGATTCGTTTGCAGTTGCCTCACGGTGATCCATGCTCCCGGAACCTCCTTATTGAGTTCCTGTTGAAGCGGTCCGATCAGCTTTGGAGTGGCCTCCTTGTCCCGCACCTGCACAATCACCTGAGCATAATTGGTCTGCGTCGCTTCCGGAGCGATGGAAAACCAGAAGCGCGGACCGCCGCCGCCAATGAAACTCGTCACAGAAGTGAGAAGATGCTCAGTTCCCTTCTCTTTCGTTCCACCTTCTGGCGCACCTTCAATCACCTTGCGTACCACCTGCTCTGCCCTCATTGCCGTATCGTTGGTCGCGCTCAACGGCACGTCGTTCGGCAGCCAGATGTCGAGGTAAAACCAATATTGGACATCTTCAGGAAAAAACTGTGACTTGAGGTGGGAAGCGGCGAAACCGCCGATCAGCAAAAACACGAAGGAACCGGCGAGCACGGCCCACCGGTGTTGAATCGCCCGGCCCACCAACCGGTTATAGAAACCGTAAAAGCCCTTCTCACGCTTCTCTTCTATCGTGGACTCTTTCTTGGCCGGCGGTCGTTGAATGTAGTAACCCAGCAGTGGAACGAACGTCATGGCAACCACTAATGCACAGAGCAGCGCCGTGGTCATGACGATGGGCAGGCTCTTCAGGAACTCTCCCGTATTGCCGGTCAGCAAGAGAAAAGGAAGATAGGCGATGATGTTCGTCAGGGTGGCGTAAAAGATGGCCGTGGCCAGCTTGGTCGGACCAAGCCAGGCCGCAATACGGCGCGGCAGTCCTGCGGCAAGTTCGCGCTTGATACCGTCCCCAGCCACCACGGGAACGTCAACCAGCAGGCCTAAGGCGATGATGAGCGTCGCCACCGACACTTGCTGCAGGTCGATGCCCAGCATGTATGAAACGCCGAAAGTCATGGCGAGGGTGATAGGAATGGCCAGGGCCATGATGAGCGCGAGGCGCCATTCCCAAAACCCAATGAGCGACACTCCGACTACCAGGATGATCGCCTCCACTAAAGCTCTCAGGAATAGATGAATGTTTTCCTTCACCTGCAGAGGCTGGTCAGAGGTATGCGCAATGATGAGATCCGTCGGAAGAATTTGTTTAAGCTGTGCCAGCTTCCCATCAACTGACTGACCGAAGCTCGCGATCTGCTGCTGATCGCGCATGTAGATCGCCAGGGTGACTGCGCGGCTACGCTGCCATTCTCCAGTTGCATCCTGCCACGTGTAATAGTTCAGATATGTGGCGGGGCTCTGATAGCCGGGGAAAATCTTGACCACGTCCCGCAGATATACTGGGGCGCCAGCCGATGTCGCAGCTACAACAACATTCCCAATTGCGTCTCTGCTTTCAAACTGCCCAGAGGGGCTAATAATGATCTCTCGCTGGCCGGTCTCGAACTCGCCTCCCGGCGCGATAATGTTTCGGGCGCGCAGGACTTGTCCGAGAGCTGCCGGCTGAAGTCCGTATTCGGCTAAGCGATCTTGCGAATATTCCAGGTAAACCACTTGCGGCAACAGACCTCGCCTCTCCACTTTGGAGGTCTCTGGTGCGCCTTGAACCGTTCTGCCGATCAGGTCAGAAAAGTTGTCGAGATCCGCGTAGCTATACTTATCTCCCGCAACATTAGTCAGCTTGGTCCGAACGTCGTGCGGATCGCGGATGACGATTGGCGTCCATCCGTCGGGATGCAAATCAGATCGCTGCAATTGCGTCTGAAAAAACGATGCCACGAAGCGCTCGATGGTGGCGGAGTCCTTATCCGACACACCATCCACAGCGACAAAACCGCTTCCTTGAATTACCTGTGGAACGTGTAAGACTCCCTCTTGTTCTGCCTGCTGCTCGAAGAGCTGTACCGCATCGAGCATAGTCGTTGGAGCGATGGACCGCGGAAACGAATAGACGATCGCGACCGGGACCTCGTTCTTTTTGTATTTCCTCTTAGCCCGGACAGATTGGATTGCAGACTCGATGGCTTGCGCACGAATATTGATCTCAACTTGGTCTGCCTTTGGGCTGGCTACAGTCAGCATGAGAGCTGCAGTATCTCCAAAATCGCTCTGGAACGAGATTGGACCTGCACCTTGCGGCAGTTGGCTGATGAGCGCGTTCACTTTGAGATTGATGTCGCTGAATTGCCTTTTGACGTCCGAGATATTTTCCGCAAGCTGGATGTAGACGTAAGCTGCGCCGGGGAGCGAGACTGACCGAACTCCATAATCGGATGCTGTGCCGGGATGAATCGTCTTGTTCTCGGCAACGGTATCCTCGATGGGACGAGTGACAAACTGCTCAACCTGCCCCGCCGTGGCGCCCGGCCAGGGACAGAACGCCACCGCAACCCGGACCGGAATGTCGGGGTCCTTCCGCTGGGGCATACTGTGGTAGCCGAACCAGCCCCATACAAGAACACCCATCAGGAGCACCCACGAAACCTGTGGGTGCTCCACAAAGAACCTGGGGGCATTGTGGGTTCTCTCGATTCGATCCTGGTCGGTCTTGTATGCCATTGGAATCGTCTGCTTAAGGAATTACCTGGATAGAGTCGCCATCTCTCAAAAGTTGAGCCCCTACCGACACAACCCGTTCTCCGGGTTGGACTCCCTCAACCGCAACTGAATTCTCCTGGATCGCTCCCAACTGAATCTTGCGCAACGTTGCAATCAGCGTACCGGCGCGCTCTTGCGCGACCATCACCGCAAAGTGCTCGGGCTCAGAAGGAAACGGCACGATAGCGCTAAGAGGGACAGAGATCGACCAGTGTGGAACTTCACCGAGGCTGACGGTGGCAATCATGCCCGGCTTCAAGTGACGGTCGCGATTGTTTACGGTCACTTCGATGGCAAAGATTCGGTTTCGCGTATCGGCAGATGGGGAAATGCTTGTAATCCGCCCCTTAAGAGTGGCAGCGTCGTTCTCTGTCTGTATCGTCAGTTCCTGCCCTAAACGAATCTGTCTGAGAACGTAGTCCGGGGCACCGAAGGTTGCCTTTACGCGTCCGATGTCGGCGATCGTAAAAGCGCTCGAAGCCGGTGACACCAAACTTCCTAAATCTATGTTGCGGCTCAGAATGTACCCGGAGAAGGCAGCTTTCAGGTCCGCGTCTCCAAGGAACAACTGGGCTTGAAGGAGAGCAGCCTTTGCATTGTCCATCGCGGCCTGCGTTGCAGTGAAGGCTTCCTCGGAGTGGTCGAAGTCTGGCTTGGTGAGGCTTTGCGTTGAATACAGGGCTTTTGCTCGCTGAAAATCCTGATCGGCTTTGTTGTGTTGCGCCGCGGCTTGATCGACTTGCGCTTGCGCCTGCGCCACTTGATTCTGCAGATCTTCCCGGCGAATGTGCGCCAGCGTGAGTCCTTGTTCCACATAATCTCCGGTTCCTATGTCGCGAGTTCGTCCATCTGCTCCGCGTACCTGACTTATGTTTGTGACATAGCCGGAGGAGCGAAACATGAGGTCGACCTGCGCGTAGGGAAGGATGGACGCTGAGTAACGCAGCGTCTCTGCGCTCATCCGCGACGCCGCTACGGTCGCGAGCCGAACGGCCTTTGGTGGCTGCGAGGGGATCTGCGACTCGTGATTACATCCCCCCAACACTGGCGCAAACGACAGGACAACCAGGACCGCGGACGGGGCCGATCGGAGCCCCGATGTCAGGAAAGGCTTCATGGCTCTACTCCTCACCCAGGGTTTTCTGAAAATCAGCGCTTGCACTCCAATAGGCAAGAACCGCCTGATGGTATTGGCTCTCCGCATCGGCGAGCGAAGACTGCTGCTTGAGCAAGTCGCTGAGTAAGATGGATTGCTGGGAATACGCTTCCTTCTGGTTCCGCGTTTTCTCGGTTTCAGCGTCTCGAAGTGCTTCTGCGACCGCAAGATGCGCGCGAGATTCCCGGAGACGCCTGAAGTTCGAAGCCACTTCCAGAAGAATCTGCTCACGTGTGTCTTCGACGGAGAGTCCCGCCTGCTTCTCGGTGAGGGCTGCTTCTCGAATCTTGTGGCGCTTCTCTCCCCAGTCCCAGGGCTGCCAGGTAAACAATGCGCCCACGGACCCTATGTTTTGGGGCAAGAAATAGATATTTGTCGTACCGAGGTAGCTCGCTTGGATGGCAATGTCCGGGATGTAGTGTGTTTTCTCGGTCTTGGTAGCCAGCTCAGCCTGACGCATGCGATTTGACGCCAGTTTTATTTCTGGACGACGTTCGAGGGCAATCGCTCTGGCTGCCGAAAGGTCCTCTTGTTCGGGGAGCGTCGCGGGAACGGGTTCCACGGAAAACTCCGTCTGCACGCTGCGTCCTAGGAGATGGTTAAGGGCCTCTTTGCCATCCGCGAGCCTGTCCTCCATCGTAGTCAGCTGGTAAGTCGCCTTCGCGACTTCTGCCCTAACCGTCAATCGGTCAGCTTCGAGTGCAGCGTGTTGGCTGAAACGCCGGTCCGTGAGCTGCAGCAACTCCTCCAGATACTTCACGACTGCCTGTTGGGATTCATCCTGGAGCTGCTCCTGGAGAACTTGGTAATACGATTGGCGAACGTCGTCCGCTAGTTTCTGTTCGCGTTGGTCGAAGGACAACTGTGCCGCATCGACCTTGAGCCTCTGGCCCGTGATGGATAGATGAATGCGAAGCAATTGGGTAAGCGGCTGGGTGGCAGTGACCGAGGTAATCGCGATTGGACGCGCAGGCGTGTGAAGATCGGTGTTCGATCCTGGAATCGGCCCCGTTCCTGAGTAGGTACCGAACTGTCCTTTCTTGATCGTGAAATCGAGCGGCGCGAGCAACTCGGCCGCAAGCACGGATGTGTCGAACCGAGGATACAAGTGCGTCTTGGCCTCGCTCAATACTTCTCGTTCTTTGCTTACATCAAATCCAAACTGCTTGAGGTCTCGATTATTGGACTTGGCCAACAGGAGCGCGTCGTCGAGCGTGAGCACCCCTCCCCCGACCCCTTGAGCGTCAGCACAAGAGAGCAGGCACAGTGTTGTGACGAGTAGGCAGGTCATTGTTGACAACCATAGCCTCATCACCGTCCCCATTGACCCCTTGTCGCTCATATCTGCCGATCGAAAGAAAAAATGCGAGATTCTTTCCCAGGAGCACAATATGTCGGCTGGGTGCTCATGGTTAAATCGTCGTCTCTATCGGCCGACTCGCGTTTTTGCGGCGCGCGACCATCGAGTTCGTGTTCGGCCTGAAGCCAATCATCAAGCTCACTGCCCGGAAAGCTGCCGCGTTCGAGATAGATTTCATACGCGCGGAGCCTGATCTGTTCACAACTTGGTGTGTGGTGTCTGGAAGTATCCTCTGGGCGAGCCCGAATCGGGCTTGCCCCGGCCTCCGACCCTTTACTTTGTTTGCCCCTGCCCTGCGCTGTCATATTGATTCGAATCCCTTCCCTGCATTGAATTGCTCCAGCGCAGTTGTTGCCTGAGTGTGGCTCGACCACGAGCAAGTTGTGCTTTCAGAGTTCCTAACGGCACTCCGAGCACTTCGGCTGCATCTCTTACGGAAAGGGCATCATCTCTTTGGCGGAGTTCTATAGCCACTCTCTGGGAAGGCGGAAGGCTGCGGGTTAGCTTAATTACGAGTCTTAGGACCTCGCATCCTTCGAGAGCCTGCTCCGGCGTTGGCCTTTGGTCGGCGATAAGATCCGAAATAGCGCGCTGGCCGTCATGCGTGGGTTCATCTAGTGGAAGCAGTTTGCGTCGCGCACGGCGGCGTAATTCCATGCGTACAGAGTTAAATACAATCGCCATCAGCCAAGTCGACATTTTTGCGCGCCCCTCGAAATGGGAAATGTGCTTGAAAGCAGACAGCATGGCATCCTGCACGGCATCCTCGGCGTCTTCAGGATTGCGCAGCCAGCGCGCGGCCACTCGCTGGAAAAGCGAGAGGTGGTTCGACAAAACATCTTCGAATTCCAGACGACGGTCCGGACTGGCTTGTCCACTCAGTTCCTGCCCGGTCGCGAGGGCCACTGGCGGCGAGGAGCAAGTTCGAAGTGTGCAGGGCGACGTTCGGATGTTTCGCGATTCTTTCATTGCTATCAATCTCATGGGTACCTCATGTGGGTACACTAAGGTCTCTTCATATGAGGAAGCGACGTCTGCTATCAAGACTTTATGGAACGCAACTGCTCTGAGGCGCGCACTCGTTCTGTTCAATTGCTATGTCGACACGTTATTCGTGTCTGTCATTCCTGAACACCTCAAAAACCACAGAATTATGCCTAGATTTTTCTACAGGTGGGATGGACAGTTAGGTCTTCCAGATTGGGGATCTGGTCTCTTCAGTGAAAAAACCTTCTTGCCCTTGTGAACAAGGAGCGGCGAACGGAAATCATTTTTCGGAAGACAATGCCTCCGGGGACTATCAGCTTAATCTCTGTTCCCGTGTTGGAGGAACTCCCGAGCGTAAGCTTACCTCCGATGCGAGCGGCACGCTCCCGCATTCCTTGCAGTCCGAAGTGTCCGTCCTTCCCCCTATCCGCGATCGCGGGGTCTACGCCTGTACCGTTATCGGTAACACGCAGCGCAAGATCGTGGGCATATCTCAACTCCACTTCCAATTGACTTGCACCCGAATGCGTACACGCGTTGTGGATGGCTTCGTAACCGACGCGGTAGATTTCATCACGAACGATCGGATGCATCTCTTTGGCATCGCCAACGACAGAAAATGTGACTACCATGGACCCGGGTATCAGGCCGTCTTCGGTGACGCGCCGGAGAGCGTCCGCCAAGTCGTTTGTTTGTGTCGTAGTTGCGCGCAGAGAGATCAGAGCAGCCCGTCCCTCTTGCGTAGCTTTTCCGAGCCAGAGGGATAGCTTCTCCATGGCTCGACGCATTCGGATGGGATCGGCGGAGGGATCCAGCGCATCGTCAGCAACAAGTTTGCTGCCCTGGATTGTCTGGAGGAACGTGTCGTGAAGTTCTCGAGTAAGCCGCGTTCGTTCGTTAAGCCGTTCCTCTAGGCGAAGTTTAATGATTCTTCGCGCTATCGCCCAGGCAAAGAACGTGGCGATGGAAAAAGTCGATATCGCCATCGCAGGTACGAGAACAAGGATTCTGTCCCGCACGGTTCTCATATTGACTTCGGATCGTGAGAGCTCTGTGGCGAACTCCTGATCGACGATTTTCACTAGTGCTGAAGCCTGAATTTCGATCGGCTTCAGTCTGTCGGCGACCCGAAATTGAACTGCCTCCCAGTCTCCAGATGAAGCCAGCGCAGTTATAGTGCGGAGCTGAGCGGGTAGACTAATTTCAATCGCTTCGAGGGTTGGCAGAAAGAGTGGATCTACGTGAGTCCCGGACGGCAAAAGGGTGAGAGCTCCTCTTGTTTGTTGAATTTGCTCGAGTAGAGTGTTTTGCAAGGAGTCAGACTCCGTTCTTAAGACGTATGCATTCCTGGACTCTGCCAATTCACCCAATCTTTGATGAAATGACAGAAGAGTCCCTTGAAGACGCAGAACTGAAGTCATTTGCCGGCTCACGCCGGCGAGGCGATCTTCCTGAAGCCGAGCAATGTGAAATTGCCAAACAAGAAGACCGTTTCCGCCTAGAATCAATGTGATTAGTAGAGCAAACGTCAGCGTCAAACGCGGACCGAGATCGAAAGATCTAGCGTCCATTGAGCTCATGAGGTCGCTATTCGTGCGCAAGAATTAGGTCAACGGGAATGCCACCCGTCCGTTCGAACCTCAATTTAGTTCTTTCTCGGCGGACCGGAGCGAAGCCCGGTAATTTTGACGAGATATTTTTCCAAGTCCGCGGTCGCTTCCGGCGCGGGTCTTTCTCCAGTTAATACGGAATGCACGGCTCCGAAATAAGCTCTGGTGACTTCTTCATAGGAGCCCGCGGCAACTGTGGTAGGCCGACTGATCAAAATGGTTTTTAGTGGGCCTGAGTTCTCCGAATTGTTGTTTGAGTCGACCGCCGGCGCGACATCATAGACAACGACCTGACTAGACAGATTGAGACCAGTGCCCTTCTCCATCGATTCTATTTGTTCCCGGAGCAAAAACTGGATAAGGGCCGCGTCTTCTCGGGGGTGGAGTGAATACCTAGAAACCGCCAAGCCCAATCCGCCTAAAGTGCTGGCCCTCACCGTTGAACCGCTGGGAAGAATTGTATAACCGACTTTACCGGCTGGGAGCTTGTGTCCCCAATGGAGGAGTCGCAATTGCTCGGGGCTTGTTGAAGACCCTCCAAGCTCGCCTCCCCAGTCGCGGGCAAATACTGCTCTTCCCGAATCAAAAACGTTGGTGGCATCCACCTCCCTGTACTCCACGGTGCTCGGTGGCGATATCCAGCCGATCCAACGTCTAGCCCGTTGCCATGCCCGAATCGCGGAAGGGTTGTTCACACTTATTGTCCCGTCGGTCTCAATAATCCGGCCTCCCCCTTCGCCGACCTGCCATTCCAGGGCATTGCAAGTCAAAGATTCAGCAGCAGCTCCCGGCCAGACGTAACCCCAAAAATCTTTGTTGCCTTTTGCGCGTTCGCTTGCCTGGATTCGCGAAGCCATCCTCTCGAGCTCGTCCCACGTCCTCGGAGGATGATCATAGCCATATTCGTTGAGAAGATCAGATCGATACTCCAGAACGCCGGAGTGAATTTGATAGGGAACCGCCACAATCTTGCCGTCAACTATATAACTAGATGCTACGCCCGGGGCCAAGGACGAAGTCTCAGCCGCCAAGTACGGTCGTAGGTCGATCAAGTCTCCCTGCAGTACCCCAAGCCACGTTACGTCGGCCTCCAAGACATCGGGGCCAGAGCCACCCTCATGCAAGAGCTTGCGCGTTAGAGTGAGCTGGTCAAGAGTTTCTTCCTGAACTCCGCGAAGATGCCTCAGGCCTACGCCTGTTTCCCGCGTAAACTCTCGCGATAAAGCCTCCGTCGCGGGTAACTCGTTCGGTGTGATCCATCCAATGCGAAGGTAATTAAGGGTCACCGGCTCTGGCCCGGACTGGTGGCAAGCGCCCAGTATCAAAGCACTAAACAAACCGATCGACATTCCCAGGAACCTAGCCGTTCGCCAATATTTTGGCCCCATAAAAACCTTGAGTCCTCGTATCACGGCCTTCCACATATTCGATGGCAAGGGTCTGAATTAGGCCAGAACGCGTCGAGCAGCAATTGTCATCATGTGCGGCATTGATTCCAATTCTTGGATCCGGTTTCTAGTCCGCCAAAGCACGGAAAGTAAATACGACTGTCCGCGTCTTGACATTACTGGATTCGTAACTTTCGCAGAATACCGAAACCTATAGCCAGCATCCTGCAGTTTTCTATAGGCCTGGAATTCGATCAGATTTGCAGCAGTCCGCGCCGGAGCGCGATGGTGACTGCATGCGTCCGATCATTAGCCTGAAGTTTGTCCACCAGGTTCTTAATGTGGAAGTTAACAGTAGTTTCGGCAATCGCCAGTTGATCCGCAATTTGCTTGTTGCGATAGCCATCCCGAATGAGCCTGAGCACCTCCAGTTCCCGGGTCGTAAGATCTTCTTCCCCCAAATGTTCCGCGAGGCGGGCCGCCACATCCGGTGGAACGTGTCGTTGGCCTGTGTGCACCGATCGGACGACGTTGAGCAATTCATCTTTCGGCATGCTCTTGAGGATGTAAGCGGAAGCTCCCGCGCGCATTGCCCGCTGGATCTCGCCATCGCTGTCTGAGCTTGTCAGCATAATGATGCGCGCGTGCGGAAACTCGCCCCGAATTGCGATCAGCGTATCGGTCCCATTGGTACCGGGAAGCCGAAGGTCCATGAGGGTGATGTCGGGACGGTGCCGGCGAAATTCACCAACGGCTTCCACGGCATTCGACACCTGGGCCACGAGGAGCATGTCCGGCTGAGAGCCGATGATCGTCGCCAGTCCCTCGCGGAACACCGGGTGGTCCTCAACGCTTAGGATACGAATCGGATTAGCCTGAACCATGACCTAGTCTCGTTTCGTGCATTGTAATCGTTCGCAGCCCATCGGGCCAAAGCCTCCTCGACCACCTGACTGATGTAGTCAAACGGGCTTTCGTACGGCCATCAGACCTGTAGAAAAATCTAGGTGGAATTCTGTTGTTTCTGAGGTGTGCAGAAACTCAGGATGAGAATATCCATGTTACGGCCGTGTTCTATTCGCGAGACATACAGCCCTCGAATGCGGATTCGCATATTTGGTCCCAGCTTGAGCGGCTAAACCAAAGACGGTTGCCAAAACCTCTGGAAACCGTGCAGTACGAAAATTGCGGCGCGAGCTGGGAACTAAATTACTGAATGGAAGTCATGAGGAACTTTTTCAAGTTCATCGGAGAAGTAAGCCATTTTAGCCTGAAAGGATTGGTGGACGCATTTCGGCCGCCGTTTGAATGGGAATTCTTCTTGATTCAGTTCGAGGAGATTGGGTGGCAGTCACTGCCCCTCATCTTAGCCGCTGGTTTGGCACTCGGAATCGTATTGTCGATGCACACGCGGGGCACGCTGGTGCAGTTCGGTGCGGAAGCGATGATCCCAACCCTGCAATCGGCGTCGTTTTTCAATGAATTAGGGCCACTGGTCACGGGACTGCTGGTGGCAGGAAGAGTGGGTGCGGGCATTGGCGCTGGGATAGCCAATATGCGCGTGACAGAACAGATCGACGCAATTGAGGCTTTGTCGGTCGATGCTTTCAAAATGTTGGTAGTGACGAGGATCGTCGCCTGCATTCTCATTTTGCCAATGTTGACATTGTTCATGGATTTCGCCAGCCTAGCGGGAGGTTTTCTCTCTGAGCACCTCGTCTCGCACATCTCCCTGCAACTCTATCTCGATCGTGCTTTCAAGACGGTGGAATGGGCCAACTTTATTCCGCCTACGCTAAAGACTGGCGTTTTTGGTTTCATCATCGGCACCGTGTCGAGCTTTTTTGGCTACACGACCGACGATGGATCCGAAGGAGTGCAGCGCGCGGCTACCAACAGCGTGGTTTTGTCCTCCCTTCTGATCATCTTGGCAGATGTGATTCTTGTGAAAGCCATCTTCTTCCTCTTTCCCAGGAATGCCTTATGAGCAATCCCTCCGCAGTTGAATTCGAGCACGTGTTTAAGGCCTTTGGAAATCGAAAAGTTCTTGACGATGTATCGTTCAAAGTCAACGCGGGTGAGGCACTTTGCATCTTGGGCCGCAGTGGCACGGGCAAGAGCGTAACCCTCAAACTGATGATTGGACTGCTCAAGCCCGACCGCGGCAGGGTTTGCATTGACTCGGAAGATATCGCTCATTCCAGCGAGGAAGATCTGTCTCGAGTTCGGCGCCACATGGGTTTTCTTTTTCAAAGCGCGGCTCTGTTCGACTCCTTCACGCTGGGTGACAATCTCGCGCTGCCGCTACGCCGCCTGGAAAAGTCGAAATCTCCGGCCGAAATCAAGCGAGCTGTGGACGAGGCACTCGAACGTGTGGGTCTTAATCTGGACAAGGCCAAGATGCCCGCTGCGCTTTCGGGAGGGATGCGCAAGCGCGCTGGTCTGGCGAGAGCACTCGTTCTTCATCCGAGACTGTTACTGGTCGACGAACCCAGCAGCGGACTCGACAGAATCACCGCCTCGGAGATCGACGACCTCCTCCTCAAAGTAAAGAAGGAGTATCGTGCGACGCTTGTGATCGTCACCCACGATGTGCGGGGTGCGCGAAGAGTCGCCGACCACATAGCGGTGCTCGACCAAGGGTGTCTGATTGGCTTTGGCACGGCAACCGAATTGGAGAAAAGCGATCACGAGATCGTGCGACGACTGGTAACGGAGTCCTGAATGAAAATCAACTATGCCGTCGTGGGTGTATTCGTCCTTTCTGCTGTGCTGTTGTTTAGCGTTGGCTTGTTCCTGATCGGGAACCGGCACAAGGCTTTTGCTCATCATGTGGACTTCTTTACGACATTGAGTAATGTGAACGGACTCTCGCCGGGGTCTAAGGTCCGTGTGTCCGGCTTCGAAGCAGGCCAAGTCACCGGTATTGAGATACCGGATCGGCCGTCAGCAAAATTCAGGCTGAAATTGCACGTCGATAACAAGCTTCATAATCTCATTCGCAACGATTCATTTGTTACGGTGGAATCCGATGGTCTGGTGGGAGACAAATTCCTGCTGATTCACGAGGGCAGCGATCAAAACCAAAAGGCCGTTAGTGGAGCGACGCTGTCGGCCAAAGAGCCGATCGAACTCTCCGCCGTCATCGCGAAAATGACAGGAGTCATGGACCAAGCAAGCTCCGCGATTGGAGATATTAAAACGAAAGCCGACGGCACACTCGACGCCATCGCGACGACGGTTAATAACGCTAACGGCATCGTGACCGGTGTTCGAAGCGGCAACGGCACGGTAGGCATGTTGCTTGATGATCAACAGACGGCAAATGCAGTAAAGAACGCCGTGGGGAACGCGCAACAGGCCGCCGCCAATCTGAATCAGGTCACAGGCCAGGCCAAGCAGGTGATAGCGGACTTTCAGTCGCGAGACCTCTTCGGGAAAGCTGAAGATACGCTGAACAATGCCAAGGACGCGTCCCGGCAATTCGCCCAGACCTCGCAGCAAGTGAGCCTCACTCTGAACGACGCGCTGGGTCCCGACCGCTCGGGTGAGAACGCGGCCCAGAACATCAGGGAAACCTTCTCGAACATAAACCTGGCGACCGCAAACATGGCGGACGATACGGAAGCCCTTAAACATGAGTTCTTCTTTCGGGGATTTTTTAAAAAAAGAGGCTTTTATGGCCTGAAAGAAGTGACGACCGATCAGTATCGCAGTAGCCCTTACTTCAATAGCCAGAGAAATCAGCGGGCATGGCTCAGTGCGGCAAATGCTTTCGCGAAAGACCCGAACGGCAATGAAGTCTTGTCTGCCGCAGGCGAGCAGGAAATCGATCAGGTCATCGGCACTGCCAAGGACTCGGTTATTGGGCAGCAAATCATCGTTGAAGGCTATTCTAACGAAGCTTCAGTTGCCAATCAGATGGCCGCATCTAGATCTCGTTCTCTGATTGTTGCTCACTATCTGGAAAAGCGCTTTCATCTCAGCGCGAAAAACATCGGACTGATGCCGCTGAATGCAGCCGCGCCCCCATCCTCCGGAAAGGACTCTTGGGACGGCGCTTGTATTGTCCTTCTCGCAGGTACTGCAGATACAAAATGATGCATGGCAAACGCTGATTCTGAGTAGGAGGTAGGCGATGTCAGAAAGCGCGATACCCGCATATATCACCAGCCTGATCCGCCATTTTTGAGGATCTTCGAGACGGTACACATGGTGGCTCGACAAGTCGAAAGGACAAGGAAGGCCACTTCCAGAAGGCAGTGCAACTGCTGGCTCCGATCGCACGCCAGGTTCTCACCGAAATAAACACTAGCTTGCTGCTCCATACCGGGCAACTCACCGAGACGGGGCTACGACGCACAGCGGATCG
>Ga0222749_10000583_pt1 | contig 21874 bp, 23 predicted proteins | sample IncBWH2Mmetat_FD_197234 | JGI IMG/M metagenome (GOLD analysis project Ga0222749, IMG submission 197234) | Metatranscriptome of lab incubated forest soil microbial communities from Barre Woods Harvard Forest LTER site, Petersham... | ecosystem: Environmental > Terrestrial > Soil > Temperate... | reverse complement strand
TTTTCGCGGAGGGCGGCGTCGCTTGAGACCTTGAAGCCCTCGGGGTCGACGGGCGTCCACTGCGCGGCCAGACGCCGGGCGAGATCCTTCTCCCAGTCCGCCTGGGCCAGGTCGAGCTCCGGGTTCGGCCCGTCGAGCCGGGCCTCGATCCGGGCGGCCGCGTCACGGAGGGCCCCGAGCTCGCTCGCCTGGGGAGGCGAGGGGACCTTGGTGACCGGGGAGGGATCCTTCTTGTTCCCATCGAGCTCCTGTCCGTCCAGACTGTTGAAGAAGGCGAAAAGTCCGTAGTACTCCTTCTGGGTGACCGGGTCGAACTTGTGGTCATGGCAGCGGGCGCAGGTGAACGTGAGGGCGAGGAAGACCTGGGCGAAGGTCTCGGTGCGGTCGAAGACGTTCCGGCAGTAGACCTCCTCCTCGATCGAGCCGCCTTCGCTCGTCGTCACGTGGCAGCGGTTGAAGCCGCTGGCGATCTGCTGGTCGAGCGTGGGATTCTCCAGGAGGTCTCCGGCCAGCTGCTCGGTGACGAAACGGTCGAAGGGGAGATCCTGGTTGAACGAGCGGATGACCCATTCCCGGTAGGGCCAGATCTCGCGGTAGTTGTCCAGATGGAGGCCGTGGGTGTCGCCGTAGCGGGCGAGGTCGAGCCAGAAGCGGGTCATGTGCTCGCCGTAGCGGGGCGAGGCGAGGAGCCGGTCGACCAGCTTCTCGTACGCGTCGGGCGACCGGTCGCGGACGAAGGCGTCGACCTCGGCGGTCGTGGGGGGGAGGCCCGTCAGGTCGAGCGTGACGCGCCGGGCGAGCGTGGCGGGGTCGGCCTCGGGGGAGGGTTTCAGCCCCTCCTCCTCCAGGCGCGCCAGGATGAAGGCATCGACCGGGTTCCGGATCCACGAGGCGCCCTGGGTCCTCGGGACGGGTGGACTTTCCGGGGGGAGGAACGCCCAGTGGCCCTGCCAGGGGGCCCCCTGCTCGATCCAGCGCTTGAGGAGCGCGAGCTCGCGCGGGGTCAGTTTCTTCCCCGACTTGCGCGGCGGCATCTTCTCCTCGGGATCGTTCGTGGAGACGCGGTGCCAGAGCTCGCTCCGGTTTGGATCGCCGGCGACGACGGCGGTCTTTCCCGACTCGGCGGGGCCGAAGGCGCTCCCCTGGGCGTCGAGCCGGAGGTTGCCCTTGCGCGCCTGGGCGTTGGGCCCGTGGCACTTCATGCAGGTGTCGGAGAGGATCGGGCGGATGTCGCGGTTGAACTGGACCCGCTCCGGGAGGGGGAGGTCCTTCTCCTGCGCCTGGGCGCCCGCGACAAGGAGGGAGGTGAAAAGCAGGATGGCGAGGAATTTCATTCGGGTCTACCCGGGGGCCCCCAGAGCCGCTCCGACTTCTATACACCTCTGGTTGGCCGGGTGTCGGGATTCGGGTAGGGAAAAGCCCCTCCGGGTCCACCCGGCCTCAGCGGTCCAGCTTCCAGTAGACGATGACCCAGACGGCGATCAGCGTCTGGAGAATGAGGGGGAGGGTGAAGTGGACGTGGGCGGGCATGAGCTGGAGCGCCAGGGAAAGACCCGTCCCGAGAAAGGCCGTGAGCTTCCACTTCCAATCCATATCGGTGAAATGGATGAAGTAGCCGGTCCCGACGACCGAGAGGGCCAGGGGCAGCCAGAATACGGCGGTCAGCACGAGGCGGCTGTCTACATGATGACTATTTGTCCGTGGCGGTCGCCTTCGCGGCGGCCGGCAGCCAGGTGATGTCCTTGAGGATCTCGAAGATCTTGTATTCGGCGCCGGTCTTTTGGCAGACCTTCTTGATGATCGTGACCACGTCGACCGGGGACTTGAAGGTGCCTTCAAAGTCGCTCCCGTTCTCGGCCGCATCCTTCAAGCCGAGCTCCTTGAGCGCGTCCTTGACCTTCTCCGGGTTCTTTTCCACGTGCAGGTTGAGCGAGACGTGGCCCTCGAGCTTGATGGTGTTGAACACCATCACCGGCTTCCCGCCGTCGTAGGTCAGGGTTTTCTTGCCCGTCATCCGGAGCTCCGAAAGCTTGAGCGCGGCGTCCGGCTTGATCGTGATCGTGGCCAGCGATTCGGTGCAGGTCGCGTCCTGGACGCCGGCCAGTTCCTTCAGCTCCGCCGCGAACGACTTGGCCTCCTCGGGCTTGAGGGGCACGGCCTGCTTGAGGTCGATCTTGAAGTGCTCGACGGTGATCTTGAGTTTCCGGGGGGCGGGATTCCCCTCCGTCGGGGTCTGGGTCTGGGCGAGGAGGGCGGCCAGGATCGCGATCACTTGGTCCTCCATCCTTCGGGGAGCGTGAGCTCGACCTCGAGCTTCTGTCCGCCGCGGTCGACCTCGGCCTTCACCGGCCCGGCGTCCGGGCCGCTCCAGAGCACCCACTGGGCGTCGGCGATGGAAAGGATCGGCTGGCCTCCGAACCGGAGGAGCCGGTCGCCCACCTTCATCCCCGCGGCTCCCGCGGGCATGCCCGCCTGGACGTCCGTCACGGTCGCCCGCTCGGCGGAATCGAGCATGAAGCCGGCCCGCTGCGTCGTCGGATAGGGCGCGGAGACCCGCTCGGGGAGCGGCAGGCCCAGCGCCTTGTACGACTTCGTCGCCCCCTCCTGGATGTTGTGGCAGTGGATGCAGCCGTGGCGGCCCGTGACCGGCCCGCTCATCCCCTTGTCCCGGAGCGCGGGCATCTCCTCGGGCCGCTTCCACGGAAGCGCGATCCCGCGCTTTCCCGCCAGCTCGCCCTTGTTGGCCGGGTAGCCGGCGTGGAGTTCGAGCGCCCCCTCCATCGCCTTCCGGAGCGCCACGAGATCATCCGAGTGGTGGGCCGAGTAGCGCCCGTAGATCTCGCGGTCGGCGTTCATGAGGAAGACGTGCCACGTCTGCCGCCAGTCGTACTGGAAAAGCGAGAGGTCCAGGCCCCACCCCTGAACGACGCGGACGCAGACGAACCGGTCCATGACCCGCGCCAGCTCCTTGTCCTCGCGACGGACGACCTGCCCGTCGATCTTGCGGCAGGCCTTTCAGGTGACGCAGCGGATGACGACCATCATCGGGCGGTCGAGCCGCTTCGCCTCGGCATACCCCGCCTCGAGATCGTCGTAGATCCAGGTCCCGGCCAGCTCGTTGTCGCCGAGCGCCTGGCGGAGCCGCTCCTTGGCGGGATCCTGCGGGCGCGGGGCGATCGCGAGGGCGGCGATCGCGAGGGACCAAAATCGATTCATCTTTCCTAATTGTAACGTCGGGAAGGGCTGAATCTCCCGGCCGAGGAGGGATTTTTTGAGGAGAGAAGCGCCTTCGAGGGGATCCCGATCCCCCAGTCGAGCCAGCTCGCCTCGCCGGAGGCCTGTTCGGTACACTCAGGCGAGGATGGCGGTCCAGAGCTGCCGGTGGTAGGGCTGCGACAGATTCGACGCCGTATCCCACAGCCTCTTAAGCTCGTCGCGGCCAATCCGCCGCGGCAACCGAGCCCGCCCGTCCACCTTCGGCCCTCGAATCCACCGGAGAGGATTCTGCGCCCAGAGACCTTCCCGGCTCAGGTGCTCCCCGGATCCGCGCAGGTGACGGATCACACTCGAGACACATCTTTACGATCTTGCCGGCCTCGAGATCAGTTCCTTTTCCATCATGAAGTTCTTTAGAGAGACGCCCCGACGGAGCACCTCTTGCTGGCGGAGAGATCGAAAACCACGATGCTCGAAGAAGGGTTTTGCCGTAAGGCTCACCTCCGCGAATAGCCTCGGAAGTATTAGTTCAAGGGCTCGGGCCTCGATCCTATCCAGGAGAAGGCTCCCGATGCCTCGGCTTTGATGATCTTTGTGTGTGTAGAAACAGTCGATGTGCCCGCTGGGTTCAAGCTCTGCAAAGCCCACCACGCGATCGTCCTGCACGGCAACGTAGACCATCTTTCCCTCTTGGCGGGCCAGCCACTCCTCGGCCGACAGGATATGAGGCGCCCAAGCCGCGATCTCGGCCGAGCCGTAATCACGTCGGTTGATCGCATGGACGGTTTCAAAGAAGAGCTTCGCAATGTCCGAAGCATCAGCGGGTTCTGCGGCGCGGATGACATTCGTGCCCATGATGAGATATCGTACCGGCTCTCTGTCCCTTCGTATCGTTCTTCTCCACGCCCTCGCCCCGCGCCCCGCGCCCGGCGACGACCTAGACGAAGGTTCATGCCGCACGCATGGCGATCTATGAAAGGCGGGGACTTCTCTCCAGTTCGCTAACTTCGTTGAACAGATCCCGACCCCCATCGGTTTCGCCGGCGAGGCGCCAGGGAAGCTTCAATCTGAGCTCGGTCTCGAAAGCAATGCCGTGTTTTTCCAGACCAAGTCCAGCCCGTCGCGCCTGTGGAGTCGGGGGAGCGCTGCAGGATGCGGCGCAAGCGGCCATCGCGAGGGTCGAGGAAAAGCGTGATTTCACGTTATCTTCGCGACCGGGAGGTTTAGTCCTTAGGCCTCCCCCATGCAGGGCGGGGTGCACGTCACTCTCGGGTTGGAGCGGTCCTGGTACCGGAAATGGGTTCTCGGGTGGATGGCCTGCGCAGCTCTCGGTGCGGAGTTTCCCGAAATCGCCATGAAAGGAACCGTTCAGATGCCGCGGACAAAAACAGGGTTCCAGCGTTTCGCCTTGATGGTCGGGCATCTCCTGCTCCTCGGGACTTCGGTCCAGGCGGGGGAGGACCAGCCGGATGAAGAAAGCGTATGGGTTGAAGGGGAAAGTGCATCGGTCAAGCACGTCAGCCCCAATCCCTGGTACTCCGATGCCATTCGCAAGGAGCAACTGTCGGGAGGCGCCTGGCTGAGTCATTTCTCGGCCACCTCCGATGGCACGGCCCAGTACGACCTCTCGATCGCCAAAGACGGCGACTATACCCTTTGGGTCAGGGCCAATCCGACGGCCTCTGCGCTGGCCTATCAGGTCAATGGCGGATCCTGGGTCGAGATCGATACGACGAAAGCCTCCGACGTCGTCAATCTCGCGCAGGACGACAAGCCGGATTTGCGCTTCCTGGGCTGGATGCGGGGAGGAAAGGTCCAGCTCAAGAAGGGACCGGCGACGATCACCTTCAAGATGCACGGCGCGGTAAGTCACCACGGCGCCATCGATTGCTTCGTCTTGACGACGAGGCCCTTCGAACCCAGGGGAATCCTGAAGCCGGGTGAAGCGGAGGTTCCTCCCGCCGGACCGGTGCTCACCGACGCGACGGTTCGGCAATGGATCGACTTCATCCGCCCCAGCACCGATGACAACAAGTGGGAACGCCTGGATTGGCGTGCTGAACTCGGAGCGGCCGTCGAAGAAGCCAAAACGCTCCAGCGTCCCATCCTCCTCTGGGCCATGAACGGACATCCTCTGGGCTGTACCTGAAACAACGGCGTTTTGGGCCGGCGTGTCTGGTCCGACGACGAAGTGCAGAAGCTGGCGTCGCAATTCCTTTGCGTGGCCGACGAGGTGTGGGGCCTCGAGCATCTCGATACCCCGGGTCCCAGGTTCTTCCAGCAGTACGGAAAAACAGTTCCGCCTGAGCAGTGGTGGTTGGATAAGACCAAACAAGGGATCTACTCCATGACGGCGGATGGGGAATACCTCGGTGCCCACGCCGCACGCCACAGCAAGGAACAAACGATCGATCTTCTCACCCGATCGCTCAAGAAATGGGAGGAGATCGTGAAGGCTAAAGGGCTGAACCCCCGGCCCATCCCGCGGCGCGGGAAATGGCATTGGGAGGGGAACGGCGTCGCGGCCCGGGCGGGGGGGAATGCCGGCGCGACCGCAGCGCTCATCCTCCAGGTCAATTCGCGGGACCTTCCGCGGGCCGACGGTAGGTTCGCGGGTCCCGGGGAGTATCGGAATGCCTGGAACCAGAACTGGCTCGACTTCAGTGCCCAGGACGCGGCGGGTTTCCTGCCCAAGGACGGCGCCCGGACTGAGGTTCCCTCGGCACTCTTTCATCGGATGGCGCGCGAGGCGTTGATCGACAACGTTCGGGGACAGACCGGGTCATGGCCCGAGGCCGCGATCCGAAAAGCCGTGCTCACCTCGGAGCCGGTCTTGACCCAGGGCGACTCCTGGACCGTGCGTCTCGAAGGGGAGTTCCGCGCGGAAGAAAGCAGCCGTAGCTTCGACGGCAAGCTCCACGGAAAGGCTGTCTATGACACGCGCATGAAGCGCTTCACGCACTTCGAACTAGTCGCGGTCGGCGTCAGGACCGGAGACACCGGGCACGCGAATTTCCGCACGGTCGGCGAGGGCGCCTCCGCGCTGGGGATCTCTTTTGTCCTCGAAGGCAAGGTCGAGCCTCCGGAAAAGCAGAAGCCCAAGGACTGAACCCCTTCGCTTTCGATCCGGGGCGTACTATAACGGAGCGAACACGAGCCCACATCCATTAGGCCACTCCATGAACCTCTCCCGCAGGACCATGATGATCGGGCTCGTCATGCTGCTGCTGGCGGCCGCCCAGGAGAAGCCGCGGACCGGCATGAAGCCGCCCGAAGAGGTGGACAAGACCTTCACCGTGCAGCCGGGCCTCACGGTCGTGACCTGGGCCCATGAGCCGGGCCTGATCAATCCGACGAACCTGGACATCGACGAGCGCGGGCGCGTCTGGGTCACCGAGGCGATGAACTACCGCAATTCCAGGTTGCGCCCCGAAGGCGACCGTATCGTCATCCTTGAAGACACGAAAGGTACGGGCCGGTGCGACAGCTACAAGGTCTTCGTTCAGGACAAGCTGCTCTTCGCCCCCCTCGGCATCTGCGTGCTCGGGAACAAAGTGTACGTCGCCCAGTCACCCAAGATGTACGTCTACACGATCGACGCCTCCGGCGACAAGCCGGCCGGCCCGCCCGAGGTTCTGTTCGAGGGCTTCGGCGGCGTCAACAGCGACCACGGACTCCATACGATGGCGCCCGGGCCGGACGGGCGTCTCTACTTCAACGCGGGCAATTCCGGCTGCGACGGCGCCCAGATCAAGGACGGGAAGGGCGAACCCGTCATCGACTCGACGGGCAGCGAGGTGGGCGGGAAGGGACAGAGGTGGCGGGGAGGCCCGCGAGGCGGGCCGGGTCAGCACTACGTGCAAGGCATGGCGTTCCGGTGCTACCCGGACGGCACGGGGTTCGAGACGCTCGGCCACAACTTCCGAAACAACTACGAGATCTGCGTCGATTCCTTCGGCACGGCGTGGCAATCGGACAATGATGACGACGGCAACCAGGGCGTGCGGATCAACTACGTCATGGAGGGGGGGAACTTCGGCTATGTGGGGAACACAGGCTCGAACTGGGTGCGCGACCAGACCGGTTATCCCGGTCAGACACGCCAGGAGGCGCACTGGCACCAGCGTGACCCCGGGGTCGTTCCCAACCTGCTCATGACCGGCGCGGGCTCTCCCGCCGGGATCTGCGTTTATGAGGGAGGGCTTCTGCCCGAGCCGTTCCGCGGGAAGCTCCTCCACTGCGACGCGGGCCCGAACGTCGTCCGCGCCTACTCGCCGATCCCGGCCGCCGCCGGCTACTCGTGCGAATCGGCCGATCTCCTGAAATCATCCTACCCCTGGGTCCGCCCCGTCGACGTGTGCGTGGGCGTGGATGGAGCGGTGTTCGTCGCCGACTGGACCGATCCCGGCGTGGGTGGCCACGCGACGGCGGACATCGACCCGGCGACCATCAGCGGCCGCATCTACCGGATCGCCCCCGAGGGGAACAGGCCGTCCACCCCCCCGCTCGACCTGTCGACCGCCAAGGGACAGGTCGCGGCGCTTTGTTCGCCGAACCTCGCCCGGCGGTATCTTGCCTTCCAGAAGCTCATCGCCGGAGGGGCGGACGCCGTCGCGGCGCTCAAGGAGCTTTGGACGGCCCCGAACGCCGTCTTCCGCGCCCGGGCCCTCTGGATTCTCGCCCGCCGTCCGGAGGGTCAGGAGATCCTTCGCGAGGCGCTCAAGGATGGGGATGTCAACCTCCGCGTCTGCGCCCTTCGCGCGTCGCGGCAGGTCAAATGTGACATGATCGCGATCGCCCGGGAGATGCTGAACGATCCTCATCCCTTCGTGGCACGAGAGCTCTGCGTGGCGATGAATTACGAGCCGACGCCCGAGGCCCTCGACATCCTTGTGGCGTTGGCGGACCGAGTGGATCCCCTTTTGCCGGTTCCGGAGATCGCGTCGAAGGACTTCGCGGAGCAGGAGCGGGCGCGCCAGGAACGGGTCAGGAACAAGTGGTATCTTGAGGCCTTCGGGATCGGATGCACGGGCCGCGAAAAGGAAGTGCTGGAGGCCTGGCAGAAGAGCGGGAAGAACAAACATCCGAGGGTTGCCGAAGCCATTGCCTGGCGGTTGAATCGCGTCCTGCCCGAGACACCTCCGAAGAAGTCACCGTAGAATCCGGGGGCGCCACCGGAGTCCGGAGTGGAGGAGCGGGACCGAAACGCTTCAAGACGGCGGACGCCCGCAACACCGGAGGAACTCCTCCGCGTCCGCCTTCCCCCGGGGCAGGGGGCCCCGCCGGCCAGGCCTGCAGCGGCCGCTCCCGCTGGGGTGCGGTAGAAGATCCCGTCTGTCGGATCCACACGGTCTACCGCAAGCTGTTGGGAGAGAAGAGGTGCCTGGTTTTCTCCGGACGGGAATACCTCGAGTATCTCGAACCGAAGAAGTGAGGCGCGACTTACTTCTCCCGGTGACGAAGATTCCATTGGATCGGGCGGTTCTCATCCAAGCCGCCACTCTGAAGGGACCCGGCCGTCGGATCATAAAGCAGCAGCCGACCCGTGTAGGGGTCAGGGACCTCCAGATGGGCGGGGTACCGACCTGTCCGGAGCCGTTCGAGCTCGACCCCCAGGCCGGCGCGCACGACCGCGGCATGGGCCTGGACCCCACCGACGCGCTCGAACACTTTGCCCATCGCGGGCATCAGCGGTCCGCAGAGGAGGGAACTCCAGTGCGGGCGGTAACCCGCCCCGAATGTCTCGGCCGCAGCCTGCGGATAGGGTTTTCGGCTTGAGATGATGACCCTCGCCATCTGCTCCAGATAATGACCGCCGTCCCACCGGAGGAGCGGCTGGAGGACCGGGTTGCATCTCCATGAGCCGCCGGATCCGACCAGTGCCTCCCGGCCCACCCCCGACGACACAAGCGCGGTCGCCAGGGCCGCTTCCCCGCCCAATGCCCGTGCGATCGTCCCCTCCAGGAACGACTCCGTAGGCATCAGGGTGCGCCAGCCCTCGAGGTCGTCCGCCGTCGAGGCCGAGGTCACGCAGGCGGAAAGCGTTTCGAGCCCGCGATTGAACACGAACATGCGGATTAGCTGGCAGACGAGCACGGGCTCGTCGCGAAGAGAGTCGGCCAGAGCAAAGAGGACGCGAACGCTCTCCCGCGCAGCTTTTTGGTCGCCCAGCTGGGCTTGTCGATGCGCGTGGTACTCCAGTGTCCTGGTTAAGGGCACAATCTTCGGGGCTTCCGGAAGAAGCAGCATGTATCCCCGGGTGTAATCGCGTTCGAAGCGGCAACGCGGGCGGCGGGAGGCGCGAGCCGCCATCTCGATGGCCTCCTCGTTCTTTTTGAGCCAGCCGTCGAGACCTGCCAGCTGCTCCCGCGAGAGCTCAGCCATCCCCGGGGCGTCGGGCTCCTCCCCCCAAGGTGAAGGATCTGGAGGGTCGACCAGAAGGCCGAAGGCCGCCAGATAGAATGGAGCGGCATTTTCGGCTGTCGCCACCGCGGGCGGCGCCATCCCGTCGAGAGTCATCGGGATCCCATTTCTCCGCAGCACCTCCGCCGCGGCTTGAAACCGCGAGGTCCCCGCGACGTTGCCCGCCGTCCAGGCGACCACCATGAGGATGAGGAAAATCAGGAGTCCCCACGCGGCGCGTCTGAGCCCGCAGCGAAGGCGATCGTTCATCGAAGTTCCTCCAGCGTTCGAGGCGTCCGGCGCGGCGAGCCCGCCGCCACGATGATCGGCGACCGAACGTATTCCCGCAGCTCGCCGGGCCATGCCTCCAGTGACGTTCGTGATTGGTCGGCAACGATGTCCGGCATCTTGATCGACAGATTGACCGGGATCGCCACCGCGACCACCACGACTGCCACCGCCCACGTCCATCGCCACCTTCTTCGTTCGCGCCGTTCGCGGAGCACCGCCTCCAGGACTCGCGCGCGCAGCGATTGGGCCGGGGCGACCAGCCGAAACGAGACCATCCGTTCTTCGAGCCTCATGGTTCTAAGAGCCCCCGAAGCCGCTCCAGGGCGTACCGGAAGCGGGACGCGGCGGTATCGGGCGGAATCCCCAGTACCTCGGCCGTCTCGCGGAAGGTGATCCCCTCGAAGACGTGCAGGAGCACCACGTCCTGTTGGTCCGAAGGAAGCTGGTCGATGGCGTCGGCAAGCTCCAAGGCCCCAAGGCTGCCGCCGTGTCCCACCAACACTTCAAGATCCGCGAGGGACCGTTCGGGCCTCCGCCTGGAGATCCGGAGCGCTTCATTCCGCGCGGCTCGGAACAAGTAGACGTCCAGGTGTTGCGGCTCGGCCTTCACAGCGACCAGCTTGACGAACAGGTTTTGAAGGGCGTCTTCGGCCTTCGAGCGGTCGCGCGTCATGGTCATCATGTAGGCCAGGAGACGAGGCGCCCAGGCGTCAAATAGTGCCTCCAGGTCCCATGCCTCCATCCTCTATAGACCCTCAGCGGGGCCGGATTTGTCTATGGCCGATGATTAATGAATAAAGTGTGGCGAAACTCGGGCGGCGTCCACGGCGAACTGGCATCTGTCGACCCCGGCGCCGCCGAATGACTGCTTTTGGGGAGGTGCTTCCCGCCGCGATTTCCGCTGCGCCTCTCCCCGAATCAGCGATTTGGGCTCTCGCTGTCGGACGAGCCATGTCTAGACAGGCAAGCGGTCCGGAATCCCAAGTCAGGAATCTCGGGAACAGATCCCGCCGACCTTCCCCGCTATGGGATCCCCCATCGGCGCCCCTGGTAGATTGTGCTACACTCGATCCGTGGTCCTGAGGGAGCTTTTCACGGCGTTTGCGATCGATGCGGTCATGCTGGTCGGCATTTTTCTTCCTCTTTTACTCCCCTGGGCTCGCTTCCAGGCGATCCCCCTCCGCACCTCGCTCCAATCCTGGATCCGGGTTCTCGTCCTTGGATGGGTCTCGGGGGCAATGATGGTTCTTCTCTCGATCTGGTACCTGGGGACGCATGGATCCTCCGCATACCAGGGGTTCTGGGCCCCAAGCTTCTGGTGGGGAATGGCCGGATTCGGTCTTATCGGAGGATTCTTGTCCCTCCTCCTGGGAGTGTTTGCGACGGATTCGGCTCGGACCAACAAGGAATCCATGACAAGCTTCTCAATGGTGTCCACAGCGACTCTCGCGATCACCCTTGCACTGGGAGTGCCATTCGCCTACTTGCTCACGTGGCCGCGAGTCTGGTGGATGCGACTCCTGATCGGCCCCGGAGCCCTGATACTTCTGATTGGCGCAGCTTCACCGGTCGTTGGGATGGCAGGCTGGGTCGCGGAGCGTTTTGGGGCGTCAAGAAAGGCGAATCGTCTCTAGATCCCGACCGCCATCAGCGAACATGCGCGACTTCACACGCAAGGGTTCAACCACGCTGAATTCATTGAGACCAGCCTTTGGGGACAATAGTTGCAGTGAGCATTCGGCCCCGTGGTCAGTTAACGTGCTCAAATAGTTGAGGCTGAGTGGGTTGCGATCGCCATCCTCAGGCATCGATTCCTCAGGAGAATGGGCGAGGATTCTCACCTTCGAGGAAGTTGTTGATCCGGCGATTCATGGAGTACATCATGTTCCCGATGAAGCGGATGGCTGCGACCCTCGTTCCGGCCTTCATCCTTTGCGTTGTGGTCCAGACGGCACTCCCGCTGGCGCACCGTCTTCATTCCGCCATTCACTCGAACCACGATGGCCACAGGAGCCTCCCGTCCCCGGAGGTGGATTCTACTCCGGACTCCGATCACCATGGAGATTCTTGCGCCATTTGCCAGATTTTGGCCACGATGCAGCCTGGAGACGTGCAAGCCGTTTCCACTCCCGGAGCTTGGATTTCTACCGCGGACTTCGCGCCGATTGTGTCCACGCTCGTCATCGCGCGTGGAAATGAATTCACGACTTCGTCGCCGCGTGCTCCGCCGCGCCTCCTTAAGTCGATCCAGGGTTAGGGGATCGATCGAGGCGGATCCCTCCCCCCCAGCGGATTGACGGCGCAAGCGCACTCCAAGGACGGATGAGGTTTCGCTCCACCCTTAGGGTAAGGCGGCCATGCGCTCCCGGACGTCATCCCCATCACCCAGGATCGGCCCCTTTCCGGCAGGGTGATGCTCTTTTCAAGGGCAGGGTCGAATGAGTACCGCGAGGAAGACGGGAGATCCGGAGTCCCGAGAGATCTCTTTGGTGCAGAGCGATGTCTAAAAGCCGTTCCTTCGGTCTTGGATCCGCTAGGATCGTCCTGGTCTTGTTCCTGACCGCTTGGTCGGGAGCGCGACTCCATGCCTGGGAGCATATCCACAGCCTTCACCTCGAGGGTGATCGGAATTCAAGCGGTCGCAATTCAGCCAAGCACCTCACAGTCGATTCGACCCAGAAGGAGTGCCAAGTCTGCTTGACCTGCCTGGTCGCCTCTATCTCTTTACCGATTCTCCATCCCAACCTGGCTCTTTTCCTCTCCAGCATTCCACATCCGGATCCTTCGGAGTTCCCACATTCAACCTCTCCATTTCTCCCATTCCTTCCCATCCGAGGCCCGCCGGTTCGGTAGGCCCGATCGGAAAACCGGCTTCTCCACTTAGGCGGCGAGGCTCAGGATTTCCGGGACCCCGGGGTCCGGCGCACGATTGGATTTTCTGGCAATGGGACTTGGGTTACGAAAGGGACTAAAGAATGTTCACGTTAGATACAGCGAAGCGGGGCGTGAGTTCATGCGCGTGGGCCGGGGTACTTGCGATCGCCCTGGGAGGGTGTGGGACCGATGGGACGAGGGGGGGCTGGGGCAGGCTCGACGCCTCGGCAGCATCGGCGGAGCTGCTCCGGTCGGCTTGACGGAGAGGGGGGCCAACCGCACGGGCAGTTCCGGCGACGGCGCGGATCGGGATGCCCGAGCCGTAGCCGACATCGTGCCGCTGGCCGATGAGATCCGACCCAAGGGCAGAGGCGTGTTGGCCGATTCAGCTCGGCAGGAGATCCGCGCCGACGATGCTGATAGAGGGGATGCCTCCCAAGCCGCTCAAGAGCCCCCGTCCTCGAAGAAACCGGATCAGCAACCCGTGCAGGAGATGCCGGAGAAGGTGATCGAGGAGAAGTTGAACCAAGCTCGGAGCCAGATCGTGCCGAGCCTGGGAGCGACCCAATACACGATCACCCGGGAGCAGCTTGCGCTCCAGGCGCAAGGAGTGGATGCGCCGTTTCAACAGGTCCTGCTCCGGATGCCGGGCGTGGCCCAGGATTCCCTCGGGCAGGTGCACGTCCGGGGGGAGCACGCCAATCTCCAGTACCGGATCAATGACGTGGTCCTGCCGGAAGGCGTCACCGGGTTCGGCCTGGAACTCAACACGCGGTTCGCCGACAGCGTGCAGCTGCTCACGGGCTCACTACCGGCCCAGTATGGCTTCCGGACGGCGGGTATCGTGGACATCCAGACGCGGTCCGGCCACCTCGAGCCGGGGGGTGATTTCACCTTCTACGGCGGCAGCTATGAAACGCTGCGGCCGAGCGTCTCCTACGGAGGTGCCGAGGGCAAGTTCATCTACTTTGTCAACCTGAGCGCCGATCATGACGGGTTCGGCATCGAGAATCCCACCCGCAGCCGGACGCCGATCCACGACGACACGAACCAGTTCAAGGGGTTCGTGTACCTGTCCTACATCCTGGACGACACGAGCCGGATCGTCATCATGGGGAGCGGGGCCCACAGCACGTTCCAGCTTCCCGATACCCCCGGATTGCCCCAAGGCACGTCGCCCGGCGGCCTTCCCTGGGGCGGCGCGGGATCCTTCAATTCCGCCCGGCTCGATGAGAACCAGAACGAGCAGAACTACTACGGGATCGTGGCCTACCAGAAGAAGCTGAACGACCTGGACTTCCAGGTCGCCGCCTTCGGACGGAGCTCCAGCGTCCACTTCGTGCCGGACCCCGTCGGCGATCTTTTCTTCAACGGCGTCGCCAGCAACGTGAACCGGTCGGTCACGGGCGGCGGCCTCCAGGCGGACGCGAAATACAACCTCGTGAAGAACGTCCACACCCTGCGCGCGGGCGTGGAGGTGGTCGATGAGGGCCTCTCGGCCAAGACGAGCACCCGCGTCTTTCCCACGGACGCGAACGGAGACCCGACCAGCAATACCGCGTTTGCCATCGAGGACAACACCCGGGCGGACGCCCTTTTTTACGGAATCTATCTCCAGGATGAATGGAAGGTCCTGCCCGAGCTCACCGTGAATTTCGGCGCGCGGTTCGACGTCGCGGCGTTCTCGTTCGATCACGAGCATCAGTTCTGCCCCCGCGTCAACATGATCTACCAGCCCTGGGAATCGACCACGCTCCACGCGGGCTACGCCCATTACTTCACCCCACCGCCTCTCGAGAACGTCTCCACCTCGAGCGTGACCAAGTTCGACGGCACCTCGAATCAGGCCTTCTCCGACACGGACAGTCCGATCAAGGCGGAGCGCAGCGATTACCTCGATGCCGGGGTCAGCCAAAAAATCCTTCCCGGGCTCCAGGCGGGTCTCGATGGCTACTACAAGAGGGCCCACCAGCAGATCGACGACGGCTTCTTCGGCCAGACGCTCATCCTCTCCGCGTTCAACTACAACAAGGGCAAGGTCGGGGGCGCGGAATTCACCACGAGCTACACCGTCGAAGGGTTCACCACCTACGGAAACCTCGCCTATTCGTTTGCCCGGGGAAGGGACATCCACACCGCGGAGTTTCTCTTTGACCCCGCCAAACTGGCGTACTCCCAGGATCACTGGATCCATCTCGATCATGACCAGACGGTCACCGGCTCCTTCGGCGCGGCCTACCTCTGGAAGGAATCGTTCGGAACCACCCGGGTCTTCGTCGATGTGCCGGGCGGCACGGGACTCCGGCGGGACAAGGCCCTGCCCGACGGTACGGTGATTCCGAACGGAGACAGCGTCCCGGCGTACTACACGATCAATCTCGGAGCGGAACAGACCGTGAAGCTGGAGGAAAAGCACACGCTCAAGATGAGGTTGGACGTCGTGAACGCGACGGACAAGATCTACGAACTGCGCGACGGCACCGGCATCGGGGTGACCGCCAAGCAGATCGGAATGCGCCTGGGGGTTTTCGGGTCTCTCAGCATCAACTTCTAAGGATGATTTTGAACCAGGAGGTGCCATGATCCCACGAAGGCTCGGGAGGGGAACAGCCTTGGGGCTGGTCCTCTTCCTGACGCTCTCTGTCGGGGCCCACGGAGAGCGGCCTTTTCCGGACCAAGCCCAGGAGGAGGCGAAACTCTTGGAAGACCTCCAGGGCCTCGTCCGGAAGCTCCGGGAGGCGCGGGCCGCCTTCTACCAGCGTCACCGGACGCGCTTGGAACAGCTCGAAGCCGTCCGGAGCCCGGTCCGACGGCTTGAGATCGAGCTCGGCGACCTCCGTGCCCAGGATACGAAGCTCGACCGGTCGCTCGCCGAAGCTCGCGCCAGTCTTGAGAAGCTTCGACAAGAGGAGGCCTCCGACCGGAGAAGAGCGGAGCTCGGTCCGGAGCTCGAGAAATCGAGTCGGGAAGGGCGGGAGTTCATCGATCGAGGGATCCCCTACCGGGTGTCCGACCGCGCCCAGAGGCTGGGGGCCCCAGGGGACGGATCGCTTTCGGACCAGCTTGGTCGCTACTGGAGTTTCCTCCAAGAGGAGGTCCGGGTCGCCCGATCGGGCGAGGCGCTATCCATGGAGGTACCCCTCTCAGGAGGACGGGCCAAACCGGCCCGGGTCTTCCGCGTGGGCCACCTCGTCATGGGATTCGTCACGGAGGACGGGCAGGAGGCGGGTCTCTGGAACGGCTCGCAGTGGGTTCCTGCCTCCGATCCTCTGGGGGAGAAGACGGTCCGCGAGGCGATCGATATCCTGGATCGGCGGAGGACCCCCATGCTACTCACGCTTCCCGTCCTTCGTCGGGGCGCGCCATGAGTCTCCTCGCCCTTCTTGTTCTCGGCTTGGTCCCGGCGCAGGAGCCTTCCTCCCAGGATCGCCTGAAGCGTGCGGTCGAGGAGGCCCGGCGCGAACTCGCGGCCGAGGGGGAGCGGCTGGCGAAGGAGGACGCGGCCGAGGAATCCGACCTGGTCCAGGCCAAGGGGAACCTCTCCAGATTGACCGACGAGCTGGTCGATCTGACGGGATCCGTCTCCCGGAAGTCAAAGGATCTCGCGGCCCTGAACGCGGAGGAGAAAAAGCTAAAGCAAGACCGCTTCCAGGCCGTCCAGACGTGGGGCGATCTCCATCGCACGGCTTCTGACATGCGCCAGAAGCTCGTCGACCTTCTGGACTCCCTCCCGCCTTCGGAATCGCGGGCGGCCCAAAAGAGGTGGCTCGACGAGGCGAGGGCCGAGCTGGAGCACCCTCAGGGAGAGCCCTTTGACCCGAGACCTCTTCTCGCGGCGGGGCGGTCCCTTCTCGCTGAGGCTGGAACCACCCGCCTCTTTACCCAGCCGATCCGGAATGCCGACGGCATCGAGGAGGACGCCCTGGTTCTCCGGGCCGGGATGATCTTCCATGCGTATCAGGGGAAGAAGACCGGAAGAATCGGAGAGGTGGCGACGGCCCCGGCGGGGCAGGCGGGCTATCGGTGGACCGAATCGCTGCCGGATTGGGCCAGGCGGGATTTGGAGAAGGCACTCCAGGATTCCTCGGGCTCGGCGCCTGCCGGGGTGCTCCATTTGCCCCTGGACGTGACGCAGCGACTGGCCCCTGAGCGACGCGAAAACAAGCGACCTTTCATCGAGGTCCTCAAGGCCGGCGGACCTGTGATGATCCCGCTTCTTGCGGTCGGGGTCCTGGCGATCCTCGTCACGCTGGAGCGTTTTGTGACGCTCGCCGCGAAACATGCGGGCGCCCGCGAGGCGGCGGCCGTTCTCGAGTCGTGCTGGAAAGGCAACTTCGACGAGGCCGCACGCCGCGCGGAATCCGCCCGGGGTCTACGCGCAAGGGCGCTCTCGGCGGCCCTCGCGGCTCGCGGCACCGACCACGACCGGGGGCGCGTCGAAGAGGCGGTTCGCCAGGCTGTTCTCCGGGAGATGCCGGCGCTCGAACGGTTCATCCCCATGCTGGCCGTCCTGGCCGGGGTCGCTCCTATGCTCGGACTTCTGGGCACAGTGACCGGCATGATTACGACCTTCGACGTGATCCGCATCTTCGGAAGCGGGGATCCCGGGATCATGGCGGGCGGCATCTCCGAGGCCCTGGTGTCCACGGCGACGGGTCTTGTGATCGCGATCCCGATCCTGCTCGTCCACAGCTTCGTTTCGGGTCGGGTTGACCGAATCCTGGCCGACACGCAGGTGCATGTGGCGGCCCTCATGACGCTCGTCGGCGATCCGAGCGTCCAGGAGGTGCCCCGTGGCTGATCTCTTCCACGCGGGGGGGGTGGTGATGATTCCCCTCTGTCTCGTCTCGGTGGCGGGGTGGTGGCTGGCCCTCACTGGCTTGATCGACGCCCGCCGAGGAACGGAGGCCGGGAAGGCGGCCGGTATGGTGGCCAAGCATCGACTGCTGGCGGTCTTTGTCACCGTGCTTCCCCTGCTGGGGCTTCTCGGGACCGTGTCGGGCATGATCAACACCTTCGGGATCATCCGGAGCGAAGGCCTGGGCGATCCGCGTCTCATGGCCGGAGGCATCCGGGAGGCCCTGGTCGCCACCGAATGCGGCCTGGCGACGGCAATCCCTCTCCTCCTCTTCCATCAGGTTCTCGCGGCGCGCCTGAGACGCGTGGAGATCGAGCATGATCTCGAGGAGGGCAGGGGTGATTGACCTGAACAATCTCCGTCGGCGGCATCGCGGCCAGCCCGAACTGATCATCATCTCGCTGATCGACATCATGATGGTCCTCTTGATCTTTCTCTTGTCCACGGCGAGCTCGTCCCACGAGGTGGGGCTGAAGGTGGAAAGGCCGTTCGCGGCGGCGGGGGCCCCGCTGGACTCGGAGTCGATGCTGATCGGCATTGGCGCCGGGGGTCAACTCTCGTTCGAGGGCAAGCGGGTCGAGCGGCTCTCGCTCCGGAGGCTGGTGGAAGAGCGCTTGGCGCGCCGTCCGGACCTGGCTCTCATTCTGGTGGCCGACAAGGAGACCCCCGCGGAGATCCTGGTCGGAGTCATGGACGAGGCCCAGCTGGGCGGGGCCAAACGGATCGCGATCGCGTCCCGGAGGGAACGCTGATGAGATCGCTCGCTTTAGGGGCGGTGGCCCTCCTGGCAAACGCCGCGTTGTTCTTCCTGGTCTCACGGACGAACCTCTCGGCCAAGTCCCGTCCTGCCCGCGAGGCCTGGGTCGTGCGCGAAATCTTCCAGCCCGCACCCCCGCCCCGATCGGCGCCTCCGGCCGACGAGGTGGCACAGAGCGTCCCGGATCGGCCCGCCTCCTCACAGGAGCTTGCGCCTCCGACGTCGTTTGAGGCTCCGACCTCCGAGAACTTCGCTCCCCGGTCGCTGGACCTGGGCGCCACGGGACTGGGGACCGGGCCAGCCGTCCCGATCCCGCAAGGCGTGACCTCCAGGTTCGATGCCCTCCCGGGCCGGGTGGGAGCCCTCGCGGCGACGGCTCCACCTCCGACGGAGCTCACTCTCGAGCAGGTGGACCGACCGCCGGCACCCGCCCATACCCCACTCCCTCCCTATCCCCAATGGGCACGACTCAGAAAGCTCACCGGCTTGGTCACGCTCAAGTTCCTGATCGATCCAGAGGGCGGTGTGCGGGACATCAAGATCGAGGGCGTCGAGGGGGATGAGCGGTTCGGCCTGGAGGCGGTCCAGGCCGTGTCGGGGTGGAGATACGAGCCCGCGAGTCACCAGGGGAAAAAGGTGGGTGTGCGGGTACTTCAAAGAATCCGGTTCAGACTGGTGGAGTGATGATGGGTACAACGATCGCGGCTTGGATGCTCCTTTCCCTCCTACAAGACGACGCCGAGCTCGGGTACAAAGCCTACGGGGCGGGCCGATTCGCGGAGGCGGCGGACCGGTTTGAAAAGGCCCTGGTGAAGCAGAAGACCCCTCAGCTCTGGACCGCGTTTGGCCACGCGTCGCTACAGGCCGAGCGGTGGGAGCCGGCCATTGGGGCCTACCGGGAGGTGATCGCGCTCAAGGCGGACACGGCGGACATCCATCGTTCGCTCGCCCGGGCCCTGTCGATGGCAGGGCGGATCGACGAGGCCATCGCCAGCCTTCGGAAGGCGGGGACGTTGGATCCCGACGGGTCGGACTCTCTCTCGATCGCCCGGCTCCGCATCCAGCGGGAGGAGTGGCTCCAGGCGGAGTTCGAGCTCATCTCTTATCTACGCTCCGTGCCCTCCTCGATCGAGGGTCTGGAATCCCTGGCCTTTGTGCTGGGCCGCCTGGGAAAGCCCAACGAGGCGGTGGAGTTCTATCGGAATCTTGAACGCCGGCACCCGACCGAGACGAAGTACCGTACCGCGCTCGCGCGCCTCGCCGCCTCACAGACGCATTATGGAGAGGCCATTGAATCGCTCGAGGCCCTGCGGCTCCTCGGGGGCTTGAAGGAAGAGGATGAACGGCTGCTCGCCGACCTCTATCTCCAGGAAAAAATGTACGCAGAAGCGGCCGCCTGCTACGCGCGCCGCCTCGCGGTCTCCGCCTCCCCGAAGGCCGACGACGCCTACCGCCTGGGCCACGCGTACTACGAATCCAAACAATGGACCTCGGCGAAGGAAGCCTTCCAGAAGGTGCTCTCGATCGATCCGGCGCATGGAGGGGCCTTTCTCTACCTCGGCCACCTTGCGTTCGCGCAAGGGAAGGCGGACGAGGCGCGGAAGGACTTTACGGAAGCCTTCGGACGGATGCCCGATTCGCCGCAGCCCGCCCTGGCGCTCGGGAATCTCGAACTCAAGGAATCATCCTTTATCAAGGCGGCCGAGGCGTACCGGGAGGCGCTCAAGCGCGGCGCCACGGACTCGTCCGTCTGGTACGACCTGGTCTTCTCCTGGGTCAAGGCGGGTCGGCGTGACGAGGCCCGAGTGGCGCTCAAAGAGGCCCTCCGTCAGTGGCCACTCGACGAACGCTTCCGGGGTCTTCTGCAGGAGATAGAACGATGAACCGGGGACGGCCCAGGAGGGAGAGGAGGTGAACGGTTGACGAACAGGCTTCGGACGAGAACGAGACTCCTGGCCCGGATCCGTCGGCTCCAGACGCGCATCAAGGCCATCAAGCGAGGACTCCTCGAGGGAGAAGATCGCAGGAGGATCCTCCGTCAGATCGCCGCGAGCCGCGAAGAAATGGACACCCTGATGGCCGAAGGCTTGAAGGCGCACTATCGCGCCAATTTCGTGAATCGGAGGATGGACTCGACGTCGAAGCAGGATCGGATCAAACGCGCGTTCGTGTAGGGAAAGTAGGTCCGAAGAGGATGCTCGAAGAGATGGCCTTGAACCGACCGTTCATGGAGTGATATGATGATGGACATGAAGTGGACCCGTGTGACCCTGGTTCCGGTCTTCGTCCTCTCCACCTTTCTCCATTCAGCTCTTTCACTGGCGCATCCCTTCGGCTCCTCAACCCATTCCCACCTCGCCAGCCACACACGCCCGCTGTCGCCCGAGGTAGGCACTCCCTCAAGCTCGGATCACCATCCCGATTCATGCGTGATCTGCCGGATCCTGGCGTCGGTGCAGCCTGGTGACGTCCAGGCCGTATCCGTGCCCGGCGATCGAGTTCCCACCGTGGACATTGCGCCGGTCGTCTTCCCGTTCGTCGTCGCGCGAGGTTTCGAAATCATCTCTGCATCGCCCCGCGCACCGCCCTTCCTTCTCAGGTCGGTCCAGGGATAGGGATCGTCCGAAGCGGTCCCGACAGCGGATCGACAGCGCAAGCGCAATCTCGGCACGGATGATATTCCGGGCCGGTCCTGATGTTCGGGATCATGCGCTTCCAGGCTGTCCTCTCCCAACCCCTCTGGATCTTCCCTCTCGAGTTGCGTGCTTTTCCTAAGGTGGCCTGAATCAAATGAATACCGCGGCAAAGATCGGAAATACGGACGCCTGGGGGCTCCCCATGGTGGACGGAGTGGGCGCGACGGTATCTTTTGCGTGCGCCGTGCACTGCGTCGCCATGCCCCTCCTCCTCGCCTTTCTTCCCCTCCTGGGTCTGGGATTCCTAGCCACCCGTGGCTTCGAAGCGGGGATGATCGGGATCGCCTTCACGCTGGCACTCGTGAGCCTGACCTGGGGACTTCGCCGGCATGGGCGACGGATCATCCTCGTTCCGTTCGGCCTGGCGATCGCGTCCTTGGCGGTGAGCCAGTTCCTCTCCTACAGGTCGCACACCCTGGCGGTCGGGCTTGGCGGCGGGCTCCTCTCCCTGAGTCACGTCCTTAACCGCCGGTGGTGTCGATCCCACGCGTGCTGCGGTCCGGACGAGAAAGGTCTTCCGGTGGAGGAAGTCCTCCAATGAAGCTGCTCGAGATCACGGACCTAAAGAAGGGATTTGATTCGCCCGAGGGCGAGCGGACGCTGGTCATCGACGTGCCGGCCTTCTCGATGGCCGCAGGGGAGCAGGCCGCGCTCGAAGGGTCGAGCGGCTCCGGCAAGACGACGTTCCTCAACCTGATCGCGGGGATCCTCCGGCCCGACCAGGGGCATATCCAAATCGACGGGTGCGACCTGACCGCGCTCCCGGAGCCCAAGCGCGAC
>Ga0222749_10000582_pt1 | contig 21953 bp, 23 predicted proteins | sample IncBWH2Mmetat_FD_197234 | JGI IMG/M metagenome (GOLD analysis project Ga0222749, IMG submission 197234) | Metatranscriptome of lab incubated forest soil microbial communities from Barre Woods Harvard Forest LTER site, Petersham... | ecosystem: Environmental > Terrestrial > Soil > Temperate... | reverse complement strand
CGCCAAGCGAGCGCGGACCTCCCCCGAGAACCAGGACGGAGAGCGCAGAGAGCTGTGCTGGACCTACTCCGCTTTCGCGGTCGCGCACGCGCAGCCGGCGGAGCAGGTGGATGGCCGCGGAGTGCAGCCGGTCAGCCGTCTCGAAGGCCTTTCCTCCGGACAAATATTTTGACTTGACATCGGCCATACACTTTAGTTAGCTATGCTAACTAATCTGCTCCTGGAGGGGAACAAAAATGAGCGCCACGCCCGCAAAACTTGGCATCCAGAACATAGGCCAGATCTCCATCATCGTCCACGACCTGCCGCGCGCCACGGCATTCTATCGCGATGTGCTGGGTCTGCCGCTGCTTTTCACCGCGCCCAACCTGGCTTTCTTTGACTGCGGCGGCGTGCGCCTGATGCTCGGCCCCGCGGAAACGCCGCAGTTCGATCATCCCAGTTCCATCCTCTACTTCCGCGTTCCCGATCTGAACGCCGCGTACCAGCGCCTCGTCGAGCTGGGCGCGAAGGTTTTTGCGCCGCCGCGCCTCATTGCTCCGATGCCCACGTACGATCTTTGGATGGCGGCATTCTACGACTCCGAAGACAACATTCATCAATTGATGAGCGAAGTGCCGCGCGCGAAATAAGATTCGCCGTTTTACGGACCGCCAGCCGCAACCGCGCGCTACAAGCGCCTTCCGGATTGCGGTATCCTTCTACCTCCATGCATGACCTCAATTACTTCCGCGACCACCTGGACGTCTTTGCCGAAATGGCGAAGAACCGCAACATGGCGCTCGATTTGGATGGTTTCCGCACCTTGGATAAGGAGCGCCGCGCGCTCATCACCGCTAACGAACAGCGCAAAGCGCAGCGCAACAAAGCCAGCGATGAAATCGCGCGGCTCAAGAAAGAAAAGCAGAACGCCGATTCACTGATTGCCGAAATGAAGCAGGTCTCCGAGCTCATCAAAAAGTCCGATGAACGCGTCGCGGAGCTGGACGTAACGCAACGCGAATTGTTGCTGACCATTCCCAATGTTCCTCATTCATCCGTGCCCGTTGGAGCGAGCGCCTCGGACAACGTGGAAATCCGCCGCTGGGGCACGCCGCCTAAATTGGATTTCACGCCGAAGCCTCACTGGGAAGTCGGCGAACGCGCCGGAATCTTGGATCTCCCTGCTGCGACGAAAATTACCGGCGCCCGGTTTGCCGTCTACAGAGGCTGGGGAGCCCGTCTCGAGCGCGCCCTCGCGAACTTTTTTCTCGACGTGCACACGCGCGAACACGGTTACACGGAAATCCTTCCACCCTTCCTGGTAAACAGCGCTTCGCTTATGGGTTCTGGCCAGTTGCCGAAATTCGCCGCCGATCTTTTCAAAGTCGAGAACACTGATTTCTGGCTCACGCACACGTCCGAAGTCGAACTGCACAATCTTTATCGCGACGAAACAATTCCCGAAGATCAACTGCCGATTCGCGTCACCGCTTGGACCTCCTGCTTTCGCTCCGAAGCCGGCGCCGCCGGAAAAGATACGCGCGGCATCCTTCGCCAGCATCAATTTCAAAAAGTGGAGCTTTTCAAGTTCACGCATCCGGAAAAAAGTTACGAGGAGCATGAAGCACTCACGCGAAATGCGGAAACCATTCTCCAGGAATTGGGGCTGCACTTTCGCACCGTGCTGCTTTGCACCGGCGACATGGGCTTTGCCTCCGCAAAAACATACGACATCGAAGTCTGGCTCCCCGCCAGCAATGAATTTCGCGAAATCTCTTCTTGTTCGAATTGCGAAGCCTTTCAAGCGCGCCGCGCTTCCATCCGTTACAAGCCCAAAGGCGCAGGCAAGAGCGACTTCGTTCACACCTTGAACGGCTCCGGCTTGGCTGTTGGCCGCACCTGGATCGCCGTCGTCGAAAATTATCAGCAAGCCGATGGCTCGATTCTGATCCCTGAAGTCCTGCGTCCCTACATGGGAATCGATCGCATTCCGGCAGCGGTGTAGTTGGCGGGGTGCCATTAGGAGCGATTCTGTACTTAACCGATCCTTGGCGCTTTAAGACCGCCCTTTTCGCTGTAACTTATTGCAATTGCATGGCTTAAACAGCAATTAAGCCTTCTTCGCCCCAAAAGGAAGAGCATAATTCGCCTCGCAACCTCTTGAAATCACACCTTTTCGTTTGACGGGCCCTTTTCGCCTTGCATACACTCCCTTCGTAGGCCTCTGTTGGGGTTATTCTGTAACAGACGGCCTGCCAAACACTGAATGACGAACTTTTTTGCTCGCGTTGCACGATTCTTGTCTTGGTTGCTGATTGTTTCCTGGAGCATGTGGCTTTTGCGCCGCTTCGTGGCCTGGCTTCTTCGCGACGCCGCGGCCGCCACGCAGCAATCCACGGATACTACCGGCACGGCGCAAACGGCCGAAGTGGCTCGCCGGCTTGTCCGCGACCCTGTGTGCGGCGTGCACATTGATGAGACGCTCTCCATCCCGTTTCGCGCAGAGGGCGAGCTCATGCATTTTTGCTCTACCGCTTGCCGCGACAAGTTCGCTGTAAGCGTGCAAAAAATGGCGGCGAACGGATAGAAACTCTTTTGCTGCAAGGAGTTCTGCAATTGGGCCAAGTGCGTTAAAGCATTCTTAGACAAATCGACTAGACGAAAGGACCGACGCCAATGGCCACGGTCGCAAAGCCCACAACTCCAACAAGACAGATTGGCGCCCCGCCCATGGTGCCGCGCATCGCTCCTCGCGAAGACCTCAACCCTTTCCGCATCGCGCAGATCCAGTTTGACATGGCGGCGGAATTCTTGAAGCTCGATCCCGGCCTGCGGCAGATTTTGCGCACACCCAAGCGCATCCTGGAAGTTTCGCTGCCGACCAAGATGGACAACGGCCAGGTCAAGGTGTTCACCGGCTACCGCGTGCAACACAACGTCTCGCGGGGACCCGGCAAGGGTGGCATCCGGTATCACCCCAACGTGACGCTTGATGAAGTGAAGGCGCTTGCGGCTTGGATGACCTGGAAGACCGCCACTGTCAACGTCCCGTTTGGCGGCGCCAAGGGCGGTGTGATCTGCGACCCCAAGCGCATGTCCAAAAGCGAGCTCGAGCGCATGACGCGGCGCTATGCCAGCGAGATTTTGCCGATCATCGGGCCGTCCATGGATATTCCTGCGCCGGACGTTTATACCGACGCGCAGACCATGGCATGGATCATGGATACCTACGCCATGACTATCGGCCATTCCGCGCATGGCGTGGTCACCGGCAAGCCGCTCTCCATTGGTGGCTCGGAAGGACGCGGTGAAGCCACAGCACGTGGCTTGCTCTATGTGGTGGAAGAAGCGTGCAAGCTGAAAAAGATTTCGCTCCGAGGGGCGACCGTGGCGATTCAAGGATTTGGCAACGCCGGCGCCACCGCCGCTCGCTTGTTCGCGGAGAAGAAAGCGAAAATCGTCGCCCTCAGCGACACGCGCGGCGGCGTCACCAATTCCCGCGGCATCGATCCCATCAAAGCCATCCGCTACAAGGAGCGCTCCGGCACCGTCGTCGGAATGCCCGGGGCTTCGCGCATCACCAATGACGAGCTGCTGACCATGAAGTGCGACATTTTGGTCCCAGCGGCCCTGGAAAATGTCATCACGCTCCACAACGCTGAAGCCATCAAGGCGCGAATTGTTGCTGAAGCTGCCAACGGTCCCACGACGCCGCATGCCGATGAAATTCTCGCGCGCCGCGGCATCACTGTGCTGCCGGACATTCTTGCCAACGCTGGCGGCGTCACCGTCAGTTACTTCGAATGGGTCCAGAACCAGGAAGGGCTTATGTGGGACGTCGACGAAGTCAACGCGCGCCTGCAAAAGATCATGGTGCGCGCCTTCCATGAAATGGTGGACACCATGCGCAAGCACCACGTTCCGCCCCGCGCCGGCGCCATGGTCCTCGCCGTCGGCCGCGTCGCCGAAGCTACCCTGGTCCGTGGCTTGTTCCCCTGATGGGGGAATCGTAGACTAAAGCCGTGCCAATCGACTTTCGAACCCGGCCGATTGGAGTGACAATACTGAGTCTGCTTGCGTTTGCTGGCTCCCCGGGTCTTATCGTTTTAATGGGAAAGTTTTTCTTCAACATCTACACAATTAATGAGCCGCCGTCCTTTGCGAAGGACCCCTTGGGCACCCTCTGGCTATGCCTGTTCGTGCTTCTTGCTGTAGTCAGTTTTCTAACCCTAGCCTGGATTTCGTACATTGCAGGGCTTGATCTTTGGAGATTGAAGAATCGGGGCAGGAAATTAGCTTATATCTCGATGATCCTCTTTTTTCTGGTCGGAATTCTCTATCTTCTCATCCGTGAAACTTGGTGGACCGTGCTCGGAACCGGCATTTGCACTCTCAGCGCAATCTTTTTCGTTTATCTGCAACTACCCTCAATCAGACAGAGATTTAATTCCTCTCCCCGAGAGTTGCCTAGCTGAAATTTTCTGTTGCGCCGAACAACCGACACGCGTACATTCGCAGTTGCCGGTCCGTCTCGCTGACGCGACCGGCTATTTTCGTCGTTGGAGCAAGAAAAAACGATGACCACGAACGGACACGGCCACCCAGCGCCGCCCATTCTGCTGACGATTGCTGGATTCGATCCTTCTTGCGGCGCCGGCACCGCCGCCGATTTGAAAACGTTTGCCGCGCACGGCTGCTATGGGGTCGCCGCCATCACCTCGCTCACCGTGCAGAACACCCAGGGCGTCGAAACCGTGCACAACACGCCGAGCGCGGAATTGCGCGAGCAGCTCGAGGTGCTGGCCAAGGATTGCGAGATCGCCGCGGTGAAGATCGGCATGCTCGGCAACCGCGGAAACGCCGTGGTGGTCGCTGAATTCCTGGATGCGCACAAATTTACGCACGTGGTGCACGACCCGGTAATGAAGTCCTCGAGCGGCACGGAGCTCCTCGATGCCGGTGGCATCAAGTTTGTCGCAACGGAACTGCTGAAGCGCGCCAGCGTCATCACCCCCAATGTGCCGGAGGCGGAAATCTTGACGGGCCTGACCATCAAAGACGTCGCCGACATGGAAGCGGCCGCGCGGAAGCTCGTCGAGATGGGCGCGCGCGCGGTCATCGTCAAAGGCGGCCACATGGAGCGCGCCACCGATGTGCTTTTCGACGGCACAGAGCTGTTCGCGCTCGCGGGTGAGAAGGCCAACGAAGATCATCTTCACGGAACGGGATGCACCTTGTCTTCCGCTCTGACCGCGCAGTTAGCCGCTGGCCGCGGATTGCTCGAAGCCGCCACGCTTTCCAAAGTCTACGTAACAAAAGCGATCGAGAAAGCCTATGCCATCGGCAAAGGCCGCCTGCCGCTCGACCATTTCTTCCGACAGAAAATCGAGCCGCCAGCCCGCGGCATCCACGAAGTCCCGCAGCACGGCATGCATCCCGCCGCCGAACCCACCACGCACTGATGCACCTGACGGCTACTGCGCCGCAGTGCTGCAGAATATAACGCATGAGGGATTACTGAACCCGATGGACGATACGGCCGGCGACGATCGTGGCCATCGCTCCGCCTTTAAAGACCCGCCCATCGAACGGCGAGTTGCGGGACTTGCTGGCGGATTTCTTCACCTTGTAGGTCCACGATTGATCGGTCGTGAAAATGGTCAGGTCGCCCGCCTGTCCGGCGGCGATCTTGCGCTCCATTGCAAGGACTCGCGCAGGCCCGGTGGTAAAAAGCTCGACCATCCGCATCAGCGAAATGCGGCCGCTGTGCACCAGTTGTTCCAGCGCCAGCGCGATTGCCGTTTCGAACCCCAGGATTCCGAACGGCGCTTTATCGAACTCCACATCCTTTAGCGCTGGCTCATGCGGCGCGTGGTCCGTGGCAATCGCGTCGACCGTGCCGTCGGCAAGCCCCACGATTAGCGCTTCACGGTCTTCGCGTGCCGCGAGTGGCGGATTCATCTTGAAGCGTGAATCGTACGTCACATCTTCATCGATTAGCGTGAAATGATGAGGGGTAACTTCGCAACTGACGTGCAATCCGCGCGACTTTGCCCAGCGAACTTGTTCGAGCGAAGCCTTTGCTGATAAATGCGCGATGTGCAGCCGCGCGCCCGCAAGTTCCGCGAGCTGTACGTCGCGTGCAACACAAACTGATTCCGCCGCAGCAGGCATCCCGCGCAAGCCCAGCCGCGAAGAGGTCACGCCCTCGCGCATCACCGCTCCGGCCGCCAGCGAAACATCTTCCGCATGCTCGATCACCGGAAGTTCCAGCGACCGGCAGTAGTCCATCACTTGCCTTGCCAGCTTCGCCGTGGCGATCGGTTTTCCATCATCGGAGACGGCGACAATCCCCGCTTCCTTCATCGCCGCGATTTCCGCGATGGCTTCGCCCTTGCTCCCCACCGACGCTGCCCCGATGGGCCACACGCGAACGCTGCCCGCAACTTTGGCGCGGTCCAGCATGAAGCGCGTCACCGATGCATTATCGTTAACGGGTTTCGTGTTGGGCATGCAGCAGACGGCCGTAAATCCTCCGCGCGCCGCCGCACGAGTCCCGGTTTCAATCGTTTCGGAAGATTCTTGTCCTGGCTCGCGAAGATGCGCGTGGAGATCGATAAAACCCGGAGCGACGATCAGTCCCGCCGCATCAAAAACTTCTATATTTTGCTGTGCCGTGATTTTTCCCGCTGGCCCCACCTCTTTTATCTTTTCTCCGTCGAGGAGAATGTCCATCGCCGCGTCTGTCTTTGACGCGGGATCCAGGACGCGGCCATTCTTAACGAGCAGCATGCGAGGGGTCCTTTTGATCGGTGGAGCGGCGATTCTTGGCCGGGGCTGCCTCTGCCATGGGATGCTCGCCATCCTCGGGTGCGCCGGAGATGAGCAGGAACAGCAGTGCCATTCGAACGGCGATTCCGTTGGTCACCTGCTCGAGGATGCAAGACTGGGGGCCGTCGGCAATTTCCGGCGTGATTTCGATCCCGCGATTCATCGGGCCGGGATGCAGCACCAGCGCGTTGGGCTTGGCCCGTCGCAAGCGCTCGGAGTTCAGCTGATACCCAAGAACATAATCTTCCGAAGAAATCGACGGTTCGAACTGCCGCTCCGTCTGCACGCGAAGGACGAGCACCACGTCCGCGCCTTCGAGCGCTTCTTCGATTCGAAACACGCGCCGGATGGCCACGCCCGGCGCTCCGATTTTTTCCAGTTCCGGCGGAACCCACATGGCCGGCCCGCAGAGCGTGAACTTGCATCCGAACTTGCCGAGCAGATGAATGTTCGAACGCGCCACGCGGCTATGTTGCAAATCGCCCAGAATCGTGACGTTCAGATTCTCGATTGCGCCCAGCCGGTCGCGAATCGTCAGCGCATCCAGCAAACCCTGTGAAGGATGCTCGTGCGTGCCGTCCCCTGCATTGATGACCGGAATGTCGAGATGCTGCGCCACGAAATCCGCCGCGCCTGAAGCGGCGTGCCGCATCACCAGGCAGTCCGGCTTCATGGCGTCCAAAGTGTGCACGGTGTCGAGCAGCGACTCGCCCTTCTTCAAGCTGGAGGCTTCCGCCTGAAGATTCATGGTGTCTGCGCCCAGCCGGGAAGCCGCGGTGCCAAAGCTGATGCGCGTGCGCGTGGAATTTTCGAAGAACGCCAGCGCGACCGTCTTGCCGCGCAGCGTAGCCAGTTTTTTCAATGGATGGCGCTGGATTTCCTGAAATGGTTTGCTTTGATCGAGAAGAAATGTAAGTTCGTCCGCGGAGAGCGGTTCAAGAGCGAGCAGGTCGCGAAAGCGCTGAGTCAATGTCCCTTCTCAGATCATAAACGAACCAATTCGAATTACCAAACCGGGTTACTCCACGCGGTCCACAAGCACGACGCGCTCTTCCTTGTCGATTTCGCGCAAGCGCACTTCGATAATCTCCGTATCGCTGGTTTGCACGCTGCGGCCGGTGTACTGCGCCTCGATGGGCATTTCCCGGTGCCCGCGTTCGATCAGCACGCACAGTGACACGCGCTTGGGCCGCCCAAGGTCAAAAATTCCGTTCATCGCCGCGCGAATCGTACGGCCCGTGTACAACACGTCGTCCACCAGCACCAGGTTCATATCATCGACGCCAAAGGGAATGTCCGACGAACGCAGCACCGCCTGTGGCGCAACTTTGGAAAGGTCGTCGCGGTATAGCGTAATATCCAGCGTCCCGACAGGAACATCCACGCCATCGATGCCGCGCATTGCCTGCGCAATCCTTTGCGCCAGCGGCACTCCCCGGCGCACGATTCCGATCAATGCCAGATTTTTGGTGCCGCCGCTTTTTTCGACGATTTCATGGGCCAGGCGCTGCAAGGTACGGTCAATTTCCGGCGCGGACATCAATTGGGTCTTTTCGACGATGCGCATGTTCGGGTAATCCTATCATTCCTGACCGCGCCGCGGTCAATCCAGTCCGCGCTCACCAAACCGCAACAGGGTCGTAGTAGACTCTTGGGCGGATTTAGGAGGCCACGTTGGCCATGGTGCCGAGCTCACTCTTTTTGAAGCGCGCTACGTTCCGACACGCGATGTTTATGGCCGCCTTTCTTCTGGCTGGCAACTTTCTGTTCGTCTCGCGCGCCGCGGCCCAAGCGCCACCGCTCCGCGCCGCTGCCTCTAAGCCGTCGAAAGCACCCGCCAAACCCAAGCTGGTCGTTCTCTTGGTTGTCGACCAGATGCGCGCGGACTACGTCGAGAAATTCCATGGCCAGTGGACCGGTGGCCTGAAGCGCCTCGTCGAAGAAGGCGCGTGGTTCCGCGACGCCGCCTACCCCTACGCCACCACGGAAACCTGTGTCGGCCATTCCACCATCTCCACGGGGGCCTTCCCCGCTACCCACGGCATAGTCTCCAACTCCTGGTGGGATCGCGAACTGGGCAAGAGCGTGACTTGCACCTCTGATCCGAAAGCCAAAAACTCCGCTTACGGTGGAGCATCCTTCAAGGACGGCGATTCCGAGTCGGACGAGAAGCAGGGTGGAAATAGTGGCAATCGCCTCGCCGTCCCGACCTTTGCTGACGAATTGAGATTTCAGTCCGGTGCGCTGACTCGCGTGGTGACGTTCTCTCTGAAAGCCCGGGCTGCCATCTCGCTCGCGGGACATCAGGCAGATGGCGTCGCGTGGTTAGACGACACTTCCGGGGCCTGGGTCACTTCAAACAAATTTGGGGTGCTTCCCTTCCTCGATGATTACGTTATGAAGAATCCGGTGCGAAAGGACTATGGGAAGACTTGGAACCTGCAACTGGACAGAAAGTATTACCTATACAGCGCCGAAGCTGTCGGTGCCGTGGCACCCGACGGCTGGGGTCACTCCTTTCCACATCCACTGCGCGGGAAGGCCGCCGGTCCCGATCCCGATGGCGCATTTTACAAGCAATGGAAAGCGAGCCCGTTTGCCGACGCCTACTTGACACAGCTCGCGGAGGTAACGATAGACCAGTTAGGTCTCGGAAAAGCTAGCGGCACGGATTTTCTCGGAATTGCCTATTCCACTCTCGATTACGCGGGGCACGCCTTTGGACCTCGGAGCTGGGAAGTTCAGGACATTTTGGTGCAACTCGACAAAGACCTTGCTGACCTCTTCACGCATTTGGACAAAGTGGTGGGGCGAGGGAATTACGTCGTTGCATTATCCGCCGACCACGGTGTTATGCCCATCCCCGAAGACATGCAAACCAGCGGAGCCGATGCCGGCGTGCTTCACTTGCCCGAGGTACAGGATTACATCGAGAAAGCCCTCGAATCCTTCAACTATCCAAAGCCTTCGGTTGCGCGAATCGTCGGCAGCGAGGTCTTTTTTGCCAATGGCGTTTACGAAAAACTGGCATCGGATCCCAAGGCGCTGAAAGCAGTGCTCGATGCCATTCGAACCGCGCCCGGCGTAGCCGCCGTTTACCGCGCTGAGGAGTTGCAAAACCGCCCTGCCACGCAAAGCCCAACAGTCCGCGCCTTCGCGAACAGTTATTTCCCAGGCCGCAGCGGCGATCTATTCATCGTTCCGAAGCCTTACTGGCTGGTGGACGGCACGCCACCTGGGAAATCGCGCTCCTACGGCACAAGCCACGTCTCACCCTACAACTACGACCAGCACGTCCCCGTTCTCCTGATGGGCTTCGGCATCCAACCCGGCCAATACTTTCAATCCATCACCCCCGCCGACATCGCCCCCACCTTCGCCGCCCTCTGTGGCATCACCCTCGCCTCGCGCGACGGCCACGTCCTCGCCGAAGCCCTGCTGAGGCCAGCCGCGACTCACACAACCCCTCCTACTCGTCCAACGCTTGCAGCCTCCCCTGCCCCAAACACGAATCCTTAAACTATTTCGACCATGCAAGCAACTTACTTGGTTCTTGAGTAGTCTCAAGCAACCGGGGGAGTTCCGCGCAGCGGGCTTCCAGAGTATCGTTGAGCAAAGGTAGGTCTCCTTGAATCTGTGTGGCAACATGATGCTCAGGTTGGTCTGTCAGTCGGTCTACAGCCCGGTTGAGCATCTCGGTTACGCCGGGAACATTAAGGATTCTCCTTAAAAAAACAACATTTGGTTCCAGCCAACGATGTGTGTACAAGTGCCCCTCGAAATCCCACAAACACGGGGGACCACCTCCGCCGTTAGGAGTCCAGGGAGCGAACACCGGATTTTCATTTTCCGGGTAAATGAGACACGAAATGTATTGCAGCGCCGCAATTGCCTGTCCAATTGTATCCAGCGACCACCAAGCGCCCCATAGTCGGTGCAGGTCAGGGAGCAGCACACCGTACGTTGTAACCGCGCGGATCCAACGGTATGGCCGCTCTTTCATACCTTGATACGAAAGTCCGCGCTGATCATCGATTTCGTCAAGAATTACTTGCCGCATGTACGCGGAAACAGCCGCAGCTTGCTGCTGAGTCAAATGCGCTTCGAAGACGTGGCGGTTTGCCAAGACAGGATAGAATTGCTCGACGAATCCTTCGATCCCATCTTGGATCCCACGCAAATCTTCTCGCCATTGCTCCAAACAGAAAGGGAGCAAGTAAGCAAGCAGAGGGCCTTGGATCTCTGTGTAGAGCAGATCCTGTGAATATTCCCAGAGGTCGCTCGTTTCAGCTCGCTCCCCAGGCTTGAGTCTGATGAGTCGACGCAAATGGCGATCGTTTCCCTCGAAAGCCTCCTGCGTGAGCTTTTCTGGTGCGGCCACTCGTCCAAATGCGTGTCGGAGCGCGAGTAGCCCGCCGGGTTGATTGGCGGTCATACTGGCTCACAAGATAACGCAGCGCCGCCCTCGGTTCAATTTTCAACAGTTTCGTAGTCAGCAAAACGGAAGTTGAGTGGCAGCATATTTTGTGAAAGGCACTCAACGCTTCGTGATATCCTTTTGCGCGAAGTGACTTCCGCGGTCGCCGTCGACCTCAGCGTAAACATCGGCGCGTTGCGCCTTCGGAGTCCTATTCTCGCGGCCAGCGGAACGTTTGGTTACGGCCTCGAATTCGCCCACCTCGTGGACCTGAACCGCCTCGGCGGCTTCGTTACCAAAGGCCTTTCCCGCGAACCCATCGAAGGTGCCCCCGCCCCCCGGCTCTGCGAGACCCCCTCCGGGATGCTAAACGCCGTCGGGCTGCAAAACGTGGGGGTCCGGGCCTTTGTCGCCGAAAAACTCCCGGTACTGCGAAAATTCGATACGGCGGTTATAGCCAATGTCTTCGGCTACACCCTCGAGGACTACGTCGAGGTAATCCGGGTCCTGGAGGACGCCGAGGGGCTGGCGGGGTATGAGCTAAACATCTCCTGCCCCAACGTCAAAAAGGGGGGCATGCAATTCGGCAGCGACCCCACGTGCGTTGCCGAGGTGGTAGGTGCCGCCCGGCGAGCCGCCGCCAAGCGCCCCCTCTGGGTCAAGCTCTCTCCACTCGTTACAGACATTGGACTTATCGCACGGGCAGCGGTCGAGGCCGGCGCGGATGCCCTGACCGTGGCCAACACCTACCCGGCTATGTCAATTGACACCCGCACGTGGAAATCCCGCCTCGGCAACCAAATCGGCGGCCTGTCCGGCCCAGCCATTAAACCGATCACCTTGCGCCTCGTCCTAGAAGCGAGTAAGGCCGTCAAGTCACCAATCTTGGGGCTCGGAGGCATCGAGACGGTCGATGACGTGCTTGAATACTTGGCTGTAGGCGCGTCTGCGGTACAGGTCGGGACGGCCAGCTTTACTGACCCAAGGGCCAGTCAGCGCCTTGTCGAGGGTCTTGAGCGAGCCTTTTTTGAAGCTAAAGTGTTTACTGTGAATGAGATACGAGACAAATTTCTTGCAGAAAATGGTTGACATAACGACTCTTTTTTGCTACACTTTTTAGGATTTACGTAGCACAAAGAACACACTATGAGACATCGACTCTTAATGAGCTGGGCCGCACTCCGATGGGTTCTCCTAATGTTCCTCATCGCTCCGGCGATGGAGGCACCCCTTGTGGCGCATCTGAGCCAACCGGTTAAGCCGATCAAGACCTGGGTGGGCAACTCGAGTTGGTATGGCCCCGGGTTCAATGGCCGCAAGACCGCCAATGGCGAGCGCTTCGACTCCGAAGCCCTCACGGCGGCACACCCCAACCTGCCTTTTGGCTCCATCGTTCGCGTGGTCAATCCGCGGAACGGCAAGTTTGAACTTGTACGCATCAATGACCGGGGTCCCTATCAAGAAGGGCGCGAAATTGATGTATCCTATCGTGTCGCCCGGAAAATCGGTTTGATCCATTCCGGCGTAAGCCAGGTTCGATTGGAACTGATTCAGCTACCCGAGAAACACTGACCCCGAGGAGCCGGGGTCGTCTATGACCCCGACTTTTGACGCCCATCCACGCAGCAGCCTGATCGTCGCACTCGACTTCGATTCTCTGTCGTCGGCGGTAAAGTTCGCCAGGCAAGTGGCCGATCTCGTGGGCATGTTCAAGATCGGCAATCAACTTTTCACCGCGGCTGGGCCTGCAGCCGTCAAAGAAGTTTCCGCCCTGGGCGCCGGTATATTCCTCGACTTGAAATTCCACGACATTCCAAACACCGTTGCTGGTGCGGTTCTGTCTGCGGCGGCCATGACCGGCGTGCAGCTCGTCAACGTGCACGCGCTCGGCGGCAAGGCCATGCTCGAAGCCGCGGTGCAAGCCATCAGCGCCGGGGTGCCCATGGGAGCAGACCGCCCTCGGTTGCTTGCAGTCACAATCTTGACCAGCATGGACCAGAAAACGATGAAAGAAGTCGGACTCGCAGGCGCACCAAAACTGCGCGTGACCAAGCTGGCGCAGCTCGCGAAAAAAGCCGGCGTCGACGGCGTCGTGGCCAGCGTGCAGGAAGCACGCGCCATTCGCAAAGCCTGCGGCCGGGATTTCCTGATCGTCACGCCCGGAGTACGGCCGAAAGAAAAATCCGAGCCTTCCAAGCACGACGATCAAGCGCGCACAGCAACACCCACCGAAGCGATTCGCGCCGGCGCGGATTTCCTCGTAGTTGGCCGTCCTATCCTTGCCGCGTCGGATCCCCGCGCCGCAGCGCAGTCCATCGTCGAAGAAATTGCCGCCGCGAAGTGAAGTACAAGGATTCAGGGACGACGCTGGTCGAGCTTCTCGTTTTTTTGTTTTTCTGCGCGCTTCTGGCTTGGATCGGACGTTTCTTCCTCGGCTCGTCCGGCTGGCTCCTGGGCGGTGTGCCTTGCGCCATTGTGATGCTCATCCTCTCGTTTTTCTCTATGAAACAAATCTTCATTGACGTACAAAGCCTCGGCACGCGAATTCAGAAGCGCCTTCAAAAGCGCGGAAGGCCTTGATTCACGCTGATGGCTGAAATCTTAAAAAGTTTAATTGTTGGTACGGCCGGGCACATCGATCACGGCAAGTCGCTGCTGGTGGAAGCGCTGACCGGCACGCATCCGGACCGGCTCGCCGAGGAAAAGCGGCGGGGCATTACCATCGATCTCGGGTTTGCATTCCTCGAAGAAGATGGCGTGCGCTTCGGTTTCGTCGATGTGCCAGGGCACGAGCGCTTCGTCAGCAACATGCTCGCAGGCGCTGCGGGAATTGACGTGGTGCTCCTGGTGATCGCCGCCGATGAGTCCATCAAGCCGCAAACGCGGGAACACTTTGATATCTGTCGGCTGCTCGGAGTGGAACGCGGCGTCGTGGCTCTGACCAAAAGCGACTTAGTCGACGCCGATAGTCTGGAACTGGTGCGGCTGGAGGCAGAAGATTTCCTGCGCGGGTCGTTCCTCGAGCGAGCGCCGATCGTGCCGGTAAGCGCGAAAACTGGCGCTGGGCTGGCTGAATTGAAGCAGGCGTTGCGAAACGCCGCTACAGAGGTGCAGGGAAAAGACGCGGCGCGCTATTTCCGGCTGCCTATCGATCGCGCGTTTGCCATGAAAGGATTCGGCTCTGTGGTGACGGGCACCCTGATTTCCGGGAGCGTGGGCCCTGGCGACGAAGTGGAGCTGTTTCCGGGCGGCGTAAAGCTGCGCGTACGTGGGGTGCAGTCAGGCGGAAAGGCCGTGGATCGCGCAACTCCGGGCCAACGGACTGCGGTGAATCTAGCGGGAATCGACCATGCGGCGCTGAAGCGTGGCATGGTGCTGGCATCGCCCGGAAAATTCCGCAAGACCCGCCGGGTCGACGTGCGGCTGCAACTGCTGGCGTCCGCCAGAAAAATGAAGCAAGGCGCGCGCGTGCATTTTCACGCTGGAACCGTGGAAACGATCGCCGAGGCTTTTTTTCACGGTCAAAAGGAGCTGCCGCCGGGTGGGAGCGCGTTCGCCAATCTGAAGCTGCAGGACGAAGTACTCGTACTGCCGGGCGATCGCTTTATCGTTCGGCAGTTTTCTCCGGTGGTGACCATCGGCGGTGGTGTGATTCTTGATCCGCTGGCGCGGCGGCTGATGCTGAAGGATTCGGGACGCGCCGCATTCCTTGTAGATTTGGAACGAGGAAGCCGCGAAGAAATTCTCTCCGCCATGACTGCGCGCGCGCTCCTGGGGTTGGCATTCGAAGAGATGGTTGCGCGAACCGCCTGGACGGAAAGGGAAATCCGGGACACTGTAGGAAAGCTATCCAGCACCGGACGGGTGAAAACCGTTTCCACGGAGCCGTTGGTCTTGATCTCCGGAAAAATATTCGAGGAAGTCTGCAAGAAGACTTTTGAAAAGGTTGATAAGTTTCAGAAAGAAAATCCTCTGTCGCCCGGAATGCCGCGCGAGGATTTGCGCGCGAGTCTCGGAAAACGAGTGCGAACCGAAACGTTTCGCGCCGTGCTGGAAGATTTGTCCGCGCAGAAAAAACTTGATACTCAAGGTGAGCTCGTAAAAAAGGCTGGATCCGAAATTGCGCTTCTCCCCGAAGAAGCAAAAGCAAAAGAACAGATCGAAACGGCTTTCGCCTCCGCCGGTTTGGCCGTGCCCTCCGTGAAAGAAGTGCTCGCGAAGCTTTCTGTTGAAGCCAAGCGCTCGGAGAAGTTGGTCCAGATCCTGCTGCGCGAGAAGAGCCTCGTGCGCGTCACCACTGAGCTGGTTTTTCACCGCCAGGCGCTCGCGCAACTTAGGGACCAGCTTTCCGCCTACAAAAAGGCCAAGGGCGACCGTATCTCCGTGCCCGTTTTCAAGGAGTTGACGGGTATCACGCGCAAATACGCCATCCCCTTGCTCGAATACCTGGACCGCGAGCGAGTGACCCGCCGTGTGGGCGACGAGCGTGTTATACTTTAATTGCCTTGGCGTGTAAGATTAAATGGCCCAGTTATGTTCCGCCGGGCGTAGAAGAGAGGTGACCCATGTGGGATAGCCCCATGCATTTGCTAATTGTTGCAGTTGTTATTCTCGTTCTCTTTGGAGGGCGCAAGATCCCCGAGTTGATGCGTGGCATGGGTGAGGGCGTCCGTGGGTTCAAGGAGGGGATGTCCGGCACGCCGTCGCAACCGCCTACTACGCCGCCGCAGGCAACTCCCCCGGCTGAGAAGCCACCGGAAGAAAAGAAGTAGCGCTCGGACAGCTTGTTAAGCACAGTTGAGTTTGGGCCCCGACCTGGTCGGGGCCCTTTTCATTGAAGCAAGAGGCGTCCCGGTGAAAATCGGGGAGCCTTTTTATTTTCGTTGCCAGTTGTCAGTATCAGCTTTCCGTGAGGAGCGGAAGCAGGGAGCCACGGAAGCTCGCCGCTTCTAGGTCCCTCTGTGCTTGGCGACGATGAGGGTGATGTCGTCGTGCTGCTCGTGTGGGCTGAATCGCTGGACGTCGTCTACGATGCATGCCAGGGCGGATTGGCAAGACACTCCGCAGTGCAGCCGCAGGGCTTCGATCAATCGCTGCTCGCCGAACTGCTCATCCTCCGAGTTATAGGATTCGGTGATGCCGTCGGTGTAGAGTGCCAGCGTGTCGCCTGGCTGCAGCTGACATTCTCCAATTTCGCAATCCCAATCCTTGAAGATACCCAGCACCGTGGCGGTGGCATGGAGCCGCTCCACGGTGTGGTTGCTGTGGAGCAGAAGAGCCGGAAGATGGCCGCAATTGGCGTAGCGCAAGCGGCAGGTAGCGTCGTCATATTCGGCGAAGAAGACGGTCGCGAAGGCCCCGTCCGGCGTGTTTGCGCAGAATAGTTGATTCACCGAGCACAACATGCGTTGCAGCTGGTCAAGGGCGATGGCGCACTGGCTGCGCAGATTGGCTTGCAGATTAGCCATCAAGAGAGCTGCGGCAATTCCTTTTCCGGAAATGTCGCCAATCACAAACCCGAGCCGGCCTAGGCCGAGATCCAGGAAGTCGTAGTAATCACCGCCGACCTTGCGCGCCTGAATGCACAGCCCCGCATATTCCAGGCTTTTCAGTGGTGGCTGGGATTGCGGGAAGAGCCGGGCCTGCACCTGTTTGGCGATTTCGAGTTCTTGCACGGCGCGGCGTTCGAATTCCAGCCTATCGGCAAAGGCGCGACGTTGCGCTTCGACGGCTTGAGTTATTTCGTCGAAGCTCACCAGGGAAAAAGAATTGCCGTCGAGATCGCGAAAGCGCGTAAAGACGCCGCCCCAAATCGGAGCGTGATGATCTGCGATGGGCGCGGACGATTCCCCCGAAGGCGCGGCGCGAACATGCACTTCATGCTGAAGACGTTTGAGGCGGGGCGCGAACTGAAAGTGAACCCCGCGCTTGGTCCATTCGCGGTACTTGGCAAGAACGTCTTCCGTGACAAACGTGACGTGCGTGGGCTGGCCGATCAGTTTGTACTGTTCAGAGCCGGGCTCGGGCGCGACGAGCGTAAGATTCGCGGTACCGTCCGGCGGCGCGACGGTTACCCAGCGGCGGCCGGGTTGAATGCGCGCGTCGAAGATAAGCTGGAAGCCGAGTTGCTCGAGGTAAAACTTCAGGCTTTTTTCCAAATCGCGGACGTAAATCGTGAGCGACTGCAGGCGCAGGTAGGGGTCCTGGCGATCCAGGCGAACCGCGGAGCCATCCGTCCATTCGCGAGGGGGGGTGCTCATCCACGGGATTATAAGGCGGAATGTGGTGCTTCCACGTATGACTCTTCAGATGGGAAGTCTCGCACGGCGATGGCGTGAAGTTAGTCTTCGGTCCAGCCGAGCTCGTTGAGCGATTGCTGGAGGCGCGCGAGGGGTAGCCCCACAACATTGAAATAGCAGCCTTCGATGCGCGGGATGAAGCGCCCGGCGCGGCCCTGGATACCGTAGGCGCCTGCTTTGTCGTAAGGCTCGTCGGTGGCGAGGTAACGGTTCAGCTCTTCTTCGGAGAGCTTGCCAAAGTGAACCAGCGTGGATTCGACAAAGGTGCGCTGCTCGGCGTCGGGAAGGCGGATGAGCGCGACGCCGGTGATGACAGAATGGGTGCGGCCGGAAAGCGTTTCAAGCATGTGACGCGCATCGTCGGACGAACGCGGCTTGCCGAGAATACGGCCTTCGAGCGTGACCACCGTGTCGGCGGCGATCACGATCGCTGGGCCGACGGCGCGCGCCGCCACGAGCTCCGCTTTGGCATTCGCCAGGCGCTGCACGTGTTCCTGAGGAGACTCGCCCGGGAACGGCGTTTCGTCGACGGCGGAGGTAATCACCGTGAACGGGATCGCCGCTTCGCGCAGGATTTCCGCGCGGCGCGGCGAAGCGGAGGCGAGGATCAGCTTCATGGCAAGGACTGGAGGGGAAGAATACTACAGGGCAAGCGCGGTGACAGCCTGTGCTTTGGTCCAGCCGAATAGCCGCGCGATCTGCACCGGCGAAGCGGTGGGATAAATCGTGCGGTATTTCACGGCGATTGCCGTGTGCGCATCGTCCACAGAAATTTCCCTGGCTTGCGCGGCCTGCTTTGGAAATGCGCGCATCACCAGGTCAAAGCAATTGGAAGCCCAAGCATCGGTTTCCTGCTCCGCGCCGGAGTGCGTGACGATCAGCAGACCTTGCAGCTCCAGCATCGCTTTCTTGAAGCGCTTATTGCCTGCCTGTGTTTCCATCTTGCAAGCATGGCGCAATTCGAGTGTTGGGAGCGGCCCGTGCTTCGCCAGCGCTTGCCACAATTCAAGCGCGTCGTGACCAATACGCCCCGCTTTGTAAAACTCTTCCGCCTCGCTCGCTGCCACCGCCGTTCCCTGCAGCGCCAAGAAGTACGGGAGAAGCTTCAGCGAAAGGAACGAACCTCGGCCCTTGAAGCGTTTTCCGTAGAAAGCGCGGCGCTTCTTAGGCAGTTCGTCCTTCCATTTCCAGATGAGCTGTGCGTATTTGTCCCACCCCGTCGGCTGCCGCTTAGCCACCGCGAAGTATAGCGACGGCAGCGGAACGTTTTTTACGGGGAACAAAACGCAGAAACCAACAGTGTCGAGGAACCGAGCGGCATCTACAGCCGTTTTTATTCGGGCAGCGGAACGGATTTCGTACTTCCCGTCAGTGCGGCGCAACATCGTCAACCAGAGATAGTGCAATCATGAGAATTAGCCAAGATCAAATGACGACGGATTCCTGGTATTCGCCGAAGACGCGGCGGAGGGCGTCGGAGATTTCGCCGATGGTGGCGTAGGCTTCGACGGCGGCGAGGATGGCGGGAAGGAGATTCTCGGGCGTTGCGGCGCGACGCGAGAGCTCGGCGAGCGCGGTTTTCGTGCGAGCGGAGTCGCGTTTGGTGCGCAGGGCGTATAGGTGGGCAATCTGGTTGCGCTCGATTTCTGCATCGATACGGAGGGTGGGAATGGTGCGCTCTTCTTCGGCGATGAAGTCGTTCACGCCCACAACGATTTGCTCTTTCTTCTCAATAGCGCGCTGGAACTCGTAGGCGGCTTTCTGGATTTCGCCCTGGACGAAGCCGCTTTCGATGGCCTTGAGCATTCCTCCCATGCGATCGATCTTCGAAAGGTAGAGGCCCGCCATCGACTCGATTTCGTTGGTGAGGGACTCGATGGCATAAGAGCCGGCCACGGGATCGACGGTGTTGGTCACTCCGGTTTCGTGAGCCAGTACTTGCTGCGTGCGCAAGGCAATCAGAGCCGCATCTTCCGTGGGAAGAGCGAGCGCCTCGTCGAGAGAATTGGTGTGCAACGACTGGCAGCCGCCGAGAACGGCCGCAAGCGCCTGTATCGCCACGCGCACGATGTTGTTTTCCGGCTGCTGCGCGGTAAGCGACGAACCCGCCGTTTGCGCGTGGAATCGCAGCATCCACGAGCGCGGGTCCTTTGCCCCAAAACGTTCCGTCATCGTACGCGCCCAAAGCCGTCGTGCAGCACGGTACTTTGCAATTTCCTCCAGCAAGTCATTGTGCGCGTTGAAGAAAAAAGAAAGCTGCGGCGCGAATTCATCGACGCGCAAGCCCGCATCGAGCGCCGTCTGGACGTACGCGATGCCATCGGCGAGCGTGAACGCCACTTCCTGCACGGCAGTCGAACCCGCCTCGCGAATGTGGTAGCCGGAAATGGAGATGGTGTTCCACTTCGGGAGATTGTCTCGGCACCACGCGAAAATATCCGTGACGATGCGCATCGCGGGGCGCACGGGATAGATATACGTTCCGCGCGCGATGTATTCCTTCAAAACATCATTCTGGATCGTCCCGGAAAGCTTTTGCAGGCTGGCGCCCTGTTTCTTTGCGACAGCAACATAAAGGCACAGAAGAATCGCGGCAGTCGCATTGATGGTCATCGAAGTGGAGACTTTTTCGAGCGGGATGCCATCGAAAAGCGTTTCCATATCTTCCAGCGAATCGATGGCCACGCCGACTTTGCCGACTTCGCCCAGCGCGAGCGGATGATCCGAGTCCATCCCAATCTGCGTGGGCAAATCGAATGCAACCGAAAGTCCGGCCTGGCCCTTGCTCAAAAGATAGCGATACCTCTGGTTGGATTCGACCGCGCTGCCGAACCCCGCATACTGCCGCACCGTCCAGAGCCGCCCGCGATACATCGTGGGATAGATGCCGCGAGTAAACGGATACTCGCCCGGATACCCAATCGATTCCTCTGTCTCCGAATCAACAAAGGAATCCTGATAGTAGACGCGCTCGATTGGAATTCCGGAAAGAGTTGTGAATTGTTCTTTGCGTTCGGCAGAATCGGCGGATTTTATTTTGCTGTCTGGCATTCGATTGAACTCGATCTTGCGTTACAACTTCCTCGCCCGCCGAAACGAACTGACCGAAAAATACACAAACAGAAGCGCCACGGCCACAGCCATCCCAACGAGCCACCGGGCAGCGTCCTTCGTCCATGCACGCAGCGCCGCGTTGAGCCAGCCAAACGCCAGAACGGCAAAGACCGCTCCGGTAATCTCGTAAAACAGCTGCTTTAGCGCCCGCCAAACGCGCCGGAAGCCGACTAACTGCGGCTGCGTAGTAGCAGCATTCGATACCGCGGACATACCAGCATCTTAGCGCAAAACGGAGCGGACCACAGGAACCGCCGTCGAGTGATTGAAGTCTTCCTGGCCAATGAAACCTGACCAAAGGTACTGTGAACGGATTGGAGACAACACACCCAAGCTCTCTTGTATCCAACCATTCGTCGGCCTAAAATGACGGAAGAAGTCTGGGAGATTCGCCCTTGCAACTCGACGATCACCTGAAAAACCTGCTCCGTGAACTGGGACACGCGATCAACGACACGGTGTCCGACTCCGACCGCATCACCGGAGCGATTGCCGGAGTGCGCGCGCACGGCTACGATATCGTCCTCAAGCTGGACGCCACCATCGGGCTCGCGAAGCGCGACGCGGCCGCTGTCGAGGCCGCCAAGTTGACCACCCACGACCGCCGCTTCCTCGAGTCCTTGCGCATTCAAGTGGATCAGGAGCCCTTTTCCGAAGATAATGACAAGAAGCCGGCGGCCCGGCTTTCGATGACGCCCCAGGATGTGCGATTTCTGAAGTCCCTGCGAATCGCCACGGACGAGATGGAATGAAGAGTCTCAGCAAAGTTGCCGGATTCGGTTTACCGCTGTTGCTTGCGGCTTGCGGCGCTCTTTCTTCGCCTGCCGCGGCACAAACTCCGGTGTCGCCCATTGTAGTGGATACCGCCGTACCGATTATCGTGAATGCCGTAAAACCGAAACCAAAACCCACCGGGCTGGCAAAATTCGAGGGCTTCGTGCAACACGCCAACATCGCTCAAATCACCGTACGCGCGAAGGGCAATGATTTGTCCATCCAGACGTTCCCGCTTTCTGAAGCGGCCTCGGCCAAAATGCAGCAGATTGTCGACAAGGGTGGCTACCAGTACGGCGATAAAGTCACGATTTTCTACGACCCTGCAACGCAAAAAGCCATGAAGATCAAAGGGAAGCCTTCGAAGCCTGTCTGATTCGCGGAGCTGCAGCATGCTTCGCCTGCCTGCCGTCTCTGGACGTTTTTACCCTGCTGACCCGCTCGAACTGACCGCGCTCGTTCGCAAATTCACAAAATCTGTTCCGCCCATCGAACCTGCTCGCGTCAGAGCCTGCCTTGTGCCGCACGCGGGATAT
>Ga0222749_10000577_pt1 | contig 22060 bp, 16 predicted proteins | sample IncBWH2Mmetat_FD_197234 | JGI IMG/M metagenome (GOLD analysis project Ga0222749, IMG submission 197234) | Metatranscriptome of lab incubated forest soil microbial communities from Barre Woods Harvard Forest LTER site, Petersham... | ecosystem: Environmental > Terrestrial > Soil > Temperate... | reverse complement strand
TGATGGTCTGGGCTGTTTCCCTCTCGAGCAAGAAGCTTAGCCCTCTTGCTCTGACTTCCGAGATAAGCCGAACAGTATTCGGAGTTTGGTTAGATTTGGCAGCCCGGTAAGGCCCCTAGTCTATTCAGTAACTCTACCCCTGTTCGGTATTTCCTCGAAGCTAGTCCTAGAACTATTTCGGGGAGAACCAGCAATTCGCCTGTTTGACTAGTCTTTTGCTCCTACACGCAGCTCATCTCAGAAGTTTTCATCCTTCACGAGTTCGGACCTCCTCCTGATGTTACTCAGGATTCATCCTGGCCGTGCGTAGATCACAGGCATTCGGGTATGCTAAGTGGCACAAGTCGCCCATTTCGGACTCGCTTTCGCTCCGCCTTCGGTGCAGAACACCTTCAGCACGCACCACCCAGCAACTCCCGGACTCATTAAGCAAAAGGCACCACGTCAGCCCTTGCGGGCCTCCGAGTGTTTGTAGGTACATGGGTTCAGATCTTTGCACTCCCCTCACGGGGTTCTTTTCACCGTTCGCTCGCGCTACTTAGTTCACTATCGGTCTCCAAGGAGTATTTAGCCTTATGCGATGGTCCGCACAGATTCACGCCTGTTTTCCCGTGGCAGGCGTTACTTGGGATGCTCCCAAAGGAAACCATGCTTCTTTCACCTACCGGACTGTCACCGTCTATGGCAGGCCTTTCCAGACCCTTCGGTTAGAAACATGATTTGTCAAATCCTCTCCCGCTGAGTGGCAGGGACAGGGCATCCCGCAACACCGCGCATGCAAACCCCATCTCGGTTGACACATGCATCGGTTTAGGCTGTTCCGCGTTCGCTCGGCTACTGACGGAATCGATGGCTCTTTCTTTTCCCGCGCTTACTGAGATGTTTCACTTCGGCGCGTATGGCTCCCCGCCTTGCAGCGGGGGGACGGGATTTTCATCCCGTCGGGTTTCCCCATTCGGAAATCCACGGATCGAAGCCTGCTCAGCGGCTACCCGTGGCATATCGCAGCTCGCAGCGTCCTTCATCGCCTCTTGGAGCCAAGGCATCCACCATGTACCCTTAGTAGCTTGTCCGCACATATTGGAGCACCAACATGTGGCAGCCAATGTCCTAAGCGCTGGTTAACCTTATTTTCTCAGCCTTGAGCAAGAACCCGATATGGTTCTTGTCAGACCTTCCCGATTGTCACAGAGCCCGCAGCCCGCCTCCCACGCGGAAGGACGAGCACACTTCAACGACAATTTTTCTACTTTTTTTCTACGTGCGACGGACGTTGGTTCGCGCCCCGATCTCTCCGTGATTACTTCAGGCACGTGCAGCCGAGGTGAGTGCTATACACCTTGGACTACGCGGAATTATAGGTTTCCCGCGGGCCGTGTCAACACTTTTTTAATTTTTACTTCCGAGAAGATCCGTCCAGGGCCGCACCGGCTCCTCCTTCGGTCCGGACTTCACCGTGAGGTCGCCCCCGCGGAATGAAAACGTGATCTCGCCCACGTACATCGTGTCGGGACGGTGGAAGCCCGGCTTCCGTCCGCCTTCCTCGCCGGGCGCGGGCAGCCACGAACGGTCCACCTGTGCCCGGTCGAGCGCCTTCTGGGGCACGATCACGCTGGCCTGGTCGTCAAACGCCCACACCCGCCGGATGTAACGGACGACGGCCACCATGTACCCCTTTTCCTTGTTCGTCTCGGTCACCTCGAACATGTCCTTGGCGACCGCGCCCTCGAACCCCTTGAACGTCTCGCGCTGCAGCGCCTCGACGGGCTCCTTCGGGAGACCCGTGGCGCGCTCCGTGCAGATCTCGCACGGAGACTTCTGCAGGTTCGTCTTGGGGTGTCCGATCTTGTAGGGGCAGTGCCCGCAGGAACGGCAGAGATATTCCGCCGACGGAAACGGCAGGAGCAGCTTCGCCCCGCAGATCTGGCAGTGGAAATTCTCGACGATGAAGCCCGAGTCGTTGTACACGTACGTGCTGTAGATCGTCCCCGTGGGGGCCTGGAGGGCGGGATTCCTCTGCGCCATCGCCTGCTCGGCGCGAAGCGCGTCCTTCCGCTCGAGACCGTCCTGGTTGAGCGTGTTGAAATAGAACTTCACCTCCCGCCGGAAGGCCGCCTCGATCTTCTCGGGAGGCGGCGGCTTGCAGCCGCTCGCGAGAGCCAAGCCCAGTGCCAGGAGCGCGAAACGCATAGGGATTCTCCAGCCTTAGTATCCAGACGTCGATCCTAACGCTATTTACGACAGCACTCAACAAAAAGCGAGTTAATTGAGGCCTACGGATACAGCCCTCTAAGCCGGTGCGCCTCCGCGACCCTTGAGACGGCCAGGATGTAGGCCGCCCGCCTCATGTCGATCTTCCGCTCGGTGTGCACCGCATGGACCGATTCGAAGGCCCGGTCCATCAATTCCTGGAGCTTGAGATTGACTTCCTTCTCGCTCCAGAAATATTCCTGGAGCGCCTGGACCCACTCGAAATAGGAGACCGTCACGCCTCCGGCGTTCGCGAGCACGTCGGGGATCACGAAGACGCCTCGGTCGTGGAGGATGTCGTCCGCCTCCGGGGTGGTGGGGCCGTTGGCCCCCTCCCCGACGATCTTCGCCTTGATCCGGGGCGCATTCGCCGCGGTGAGCTGCCCCTCGAGGGCGCAGGGGAGGAGGATGTCGCAGTCCAGTTCGAGCAGCTCCTCGTTGGAGAGGGACTCCGCCTCCTTGAAGCCGGTCACGGAGCCGGTTTTTTTGTAATGCTCGTTCACGAGGTCGGGATTGAAACCCTTGGCGGCCAGGATGCCCCCTTTCGAGGTCGAGCAGGCAATGATCTTGAAGCCGATCTCGTGCAGGAGCTTGGCGGCGAAGTAACCCGCATTCCCGTAGCCCTGAACGACCACCCGGAGGCCCGTCTTCTTCATCTTGAGGTGGCGGAGCGCCGAAAGAACCGTGAACATCAGGCCTCGCGACGTGGCCGTGCTTCGCCCGAGCGATCCCCCGAGGGGCACCGGCTTGCCCGTCACCACGCCCGGGACCGTGTACCCCTTGTTCATGCTGTAGGTGTCCATGACCCAGGCCATGACCTGCGGCGTGGTGTTCACGTCGGGCGCCGGGATGTCGCGCTCGGGTCCGATGATCGGAAGGATCTCGCTCGTGTACCGCCGGGTCATGCGCTCGAGCTCCCCCTCCGACATTTTCTTGGGATCGCAGGTCACGCCGCCCTTCCCTCCGCCGTAGGGGAGCCCCATGACGGCGCACTTCCACGTCATCCACATCGCCAGCGCCTTAACCTCCTCGAGCGTGACGTCGGGGTGGTACCGGATCCCCCCCTTGGCCGGCCCCCGGGCGGTCGAGTGCTGGACCCGGTGGCCGGTGTAGACCCGGATCTTCCCGTCATCATGCCGGACGGGGACCGCGACCGTCATGCAGACTTTCGGGGTCGCGAGTTGCTGGAGGGTGCCGCTGTCCAGCTGGAGCAGGTTCGCCACGTTCCGGAGTTGCTGCTGGGCGACATGCCACGCGTTGGGCTTCTCCAGGGCGGGCGGGGGAGCGGGCCGGTTTTTCATGGTTTTCTCCTAGCGCGGGAGTCGTCCCGCCCAGGCAGGGTTCCCGGGGATCGCGTCACGTCCCGTGCTGGCCGTTACCATCTGACTTCGGCTTGACAATGAAGGACCAGAGGATGGCGAAGGTCCCTCTCATCGCCTTGGACCCCCCGGCCGGGACCTTGGGTGGCCCCCACCGGACCGGTTCCCCCATGGTCTCCCGGAGGGGGGCCTCGCTGCCGTTCCCGCCCCCCGGGATCCCGGCGGCGGGGGTGTCCTCGAAGAAGTACCCGCATTTCTTGTCGGGCATCACGACGTTCCGTTCCGCGAGGTCCTTCTCATCCAGCGGGAAGAGGCCGCACACGCCGGGCCGGTCGTTGTAGATGAGGCACCGCGGCTCCCCGTTGGAATCATCGTAGGCGGGGCATCGGAAGACGATCTTGCAGCAGGCGCCGCACCGGTGGCATGCGCCCCGTCGCCGCTCCAGTTTCTCGAGGACGCGTTTCTTGCGGAACGCGATGAGGAATCCTCGGCGGACCTTGCCCCACCATCCGACCATCCACGAGACGGGGGTGTACATGGGTGAGAGTCTATATAATCGCTCCGGATCGCGGCAAAACTTATGTCGGAAATTCGGATTGGCCCGGCGGGTTGGTCGTATGAAGACTGGAAAGGGAAGGTCTATCCGCAGCCGGAGCCCTCCGGATTTGACGCTTTGGCGTTCCTCTCCGGGCTCTTCACCTGCATCGAGGTCAACAGCACGTTTTACCGCCCTCCGCCGCCGAAGATGAGCGAGTCGTGGGCGAAGCGAACGCCTCCCGGATTCCTCTTTACGGTCAAGGCCTGGGAGCGGTTCACCCATGATCGGGAGGCGTTCCGACCCGACGAAGCGCGCGCCTTCCAGGAGGGCCTGGAGCCGCTCCTGGCCGCCGGGAAGCTGGGCGCGATCCTCCTCCAGTACCCCTGGTTCTTCCGCGATGGTCCTGAGGCTCGCGACCGGATCCGCCGGGCGGCCCAGGCGCTGGGGGAGTGGGCGCCGCTCGTGATCGAACTGCGCCACAAGAGCTGGCTGGATGCCTTCGACTTTCTGAAGGGGGAGCGGCTCTCCTTCTGCAACATAGACCAGCCGAAGTCCTCGACCTCGATCACGGGCACCCGGTTCGTGACAGGTCCCGTCGGATACGTGCGCCTCCACGGGCGCAACGCGAAGGCGTGGTTCAGCAAGGAGGCGGGCCGCGATCAAAAATACGACTATCTCTACTCGCTCGAGGAGCTGAGCGAGTGGGTCGAGGCGGTGACCTCGATGGACGCGGAGCGCGTGTTCTTCATCACGAACAATCACTTCCAGGGCAAGGCGGTCGTGAACGCGCTCCAGCTCAAGCGGGCGCTCGGAGAGGAGGTCATCATTCCCCAACCTCTGGACTCGGAGTACAAGGACGCCTTCTGACGAGGAGGTCTGGGAATGGGGCTGCGGACCGCCCTTCCGATCGCGCTCTCCGGAATGACGGATCAGGCCTGAATTTGCTTGATTTCAGAGGGGGGGATCGATAAATTACGCCCTCCATGGCTGACCCCAAAGACGCGCTCAAGAAGAAGATCGAGGACTTGAAGGCCCAGCTCGCCAAGGAAAAGGCGGCCGGCAAGACCTCGAACAAGGACCTCTCCGTCCGCAAGCTCCACAAGGAGCTCAGGCGTCGCCAGCGAAAGCTCGCGCTCCTGTCGCCCCTGACGTTCGAGCAGAAGGTCGCCCGGGTGGCCAAACTGACCGACCTGGTCGCCAAGAGGATGAGCGAGCTGACCCAGGGTGCGAAAAAGGTTCAGGCCAATCCCTACGTCCACTCGCTCCGTAAGAAGACCAAGTCCCTCAACAAGCGGAAGAAGAAGCTCGACCGCATCGCCAAGAAGGTGGCGGCCGCCGCCAAACCCGCCGCGGCCCCGGCGCCGGCCCCCACGGCTCCCACCGCCGAGCCCGAAAAGAAGTAGCCCGGGGTGTCACATCCTGACATGATGGTGGGAGATACTCCCTTCGGAGAGTGGGTTGAAAGAGTACATACTCAAGCCGGCCTCGGGCGGGACCTACCGCGTCGACTACCAGAAGGACCTCAACGAGCAGCAGCTCCAGGTCGTGATGGCGGGCGAGGGCCCCATCCTCGTCATCGCGGGGGCCGGCAGCGGCAAGACCCGGACCCTGACCTATCGCGTCGCGCGGCTCCTGGAGAGCGGCGTGGCCCCGCAGAACATCCTGCTCCTCACCTTCACGAACAAGGCGGCGCGCGAGATGCTCCACCGGGTCGCCCTCCTCGTGCCGGGCGACGAGCGTCGCATCACCGGAGGGACGTACCATCACGTGGCCAACCTGGTCCTCCGCCGGAATCCCGAGATCGCAGGATTGAAGAGCGGATTCACGATCCTGGACCGGGAGGACGCCCGGGAGCTCATGGACGACGTGGCCGCCGGGTTCCGGCGCGACGATGAGTATGTCCGGTTCCCGAAGGGCGACGTCCTCCTGGACATCTTCAGTTTCTCGCGGAACACGGGGCTCTCCCTCGAGCGGGTGGTGTCGGGGAAATTCCCCCAGTTCTACGAGATCCAGGACCAGGTCGCCCAGGCCTGCCGGCGGTACGATGCCCGCAAGCGGGACCTCAACCTCGTCGACTTCGACGACCTGCTCACCCTGTGGCGGGACGTGCTCCGCAAGCATCCGGAGGTGCGCGAGGCCCAGCAGCGCCTGTGGCGGTACATCCTCGTCGACGAGTACCAGGACACCAACCGCCTTCAGGGGGAGATCGTCGAGCTGCTCGCCGGCGAGAAGGGGAACCTGATGGTCGTGGGCGACGACGCCCAGTCGATCTATTCGTTCCGCGGCGCGAACTTTGAAAACATCCTGCACTTTCCGGAGCGGCACGCCGGGACACAGGTCTTCCGCCTGGAGGTGAACTACCGCTCGACGCCCGAGATCCTGGGCCTGGCCAATTCCAGCATCAAGCACAACGCGAGGCAGTTTCCGAAGACCCTCCGCGCGGTCCGTCCCGAGGGCGGCCTCCCCGAGGTCGTCGCCGCCGGGAATGCCGACGAACAGGCGCGGTTCGTCGGCCAGCAGGTGCTCGCGCTGCGGGACGAGGGCTTCGACCTGGGGGACGTGGCCGTCCTCTACCGCGCCCACTACCATTCCATGGAGCTCCAGATGGAGCTCACCCGCCTGGGCATCCCGTTCCAGGTGCGGAGCGGGCTGCGCTTTTTCGAGCAGGCCCATGTCAAGGACGTCGCCTCCTATCTCAAGGTCGCGGTGAACGGGAAGGACGAGCTGGCCTGGAAGCGGATCCTGAAGATCGTCCCGCGCATCGGAAAGACGACGGCCGAGAAGGTCTGGGCGCTGGTCGAGAAGGACCAGGTGGGCGACGTGAAGAACGCAATCCCGAAGCCGGCGAGAAAGGGGTGGGACGACCTCGTTTGCCTGATCGGCAGGCTCAGGACGCTCCTGGGGACCCCCTCCCAGATGGTCAAGACGGTGATCGACAGCGGATATGAGGATTACCTGCAGACGACTTTCGCGAACTTCTCGGTGCGGCTGGAGGACCTCCGGCGGTTCGGGGACTTCGCGCTCCGCTACGACAGCGTCGAGACGCTCCTCTCCGAACTCGCCCTCACCTCGGGAGTCGCCGGCCAGGACGCGATGGACGAGGCGAAGGACGAGGAGTCGCTCGTGCTCTCGACCGTCCACCAGGCCAAGGGCCTCGAGTGGCGGGCCGTCTTCGTCCTGTGGCTGGTCGAAGGGAAGTTCCCCGACGGCCGCGCCATCAAGGAGGAGGGCGGCGAGGAGGAGGAGCGGCGGCTCTTCTATGTCGCCTCGACTCGCGCCAAGGACCGGCTCTATCTGGTCTTCCCGACGCTGGCCGATGAGCGGTTCCTGTTCAGCGTCATCCAGAAGCCGAGCCGCTTCATCAAGGAGCTGGACCGCGACACCTACGACGAGGCGACCGTCACGGCGGATCCGTTCTGAGCCACCAGGGGCCGGGATCTCCCGGAAGCACCCGGGGCGGACCGTTCCCCCTAGTTCGTTGAGAGCCTTTTCCTCATCTCGTCGAAATCGATCTGCCCCGAGTTCTGCTGGCAGATCTTGACCGCCTCGGCTTTCGATTCAGGCTTGCCCATCTTCTCCAGCGCGTGGACCATCTCCCAGGCCACGTGGCGGCGCGTCTGTACGGTGCCGGCCCTCCGGTCGGCCACGAGCAGCTCCGCGAAGGCGCGCTCCGGATCCAGGAGGTGGGCGCGCAGGAGAAGGAGGCCGAGGGGGTCGCCCTCGACCGCCTGGGCCGGATCGAATCCTTCGATCGGCGCCGAGGAGAGATCGCGCGCCTCGGCGTGGTGGTCAAGCTCGATGAGGGTGCGGATGCGGTAGGAGGTCGCCGCCACGCGCTGCCGGACGGTCAGCTTGCCTTCGGCAAGAGCGACCCTCAGGTGCTCGTCCGACTCGGCGAACATCTCCCTTGCGGCCGCGGGGTCCCGGGGGAGTTCGCGCATCCCCTCGAAATAGTCCTCACGCCCCATCCGGTACTGGGAGACGCACGAGGCGAGCGTGAGCAGGCCCAGAAACAGGAGGCTCTTTCGCATGGGGTCACTCCTTCTGATCATGCACGGTCAGGCCCGAAGCGTGTCCAGGGTCCCGCTGTGGACCGCGGACCGGATCCGCCTCATCAAATTACCATAATATGTGACGTTGTGCAGCGACACCAGCTTGGGGCCCAGCATCTCGTTCACGTTGAAGCAGTGACGCAGATAGGCCCGGCTGTAGCTCCGGCAGCAGGGGCCCTCGCACCCGGGGTCGAGGGGCCCCTGGTCCCGCGCGTGCCGGGAATTCCGGATGCGGACGGTTCCGCCGCTCGTGAAGGCCACACCGGTCCGTCCCATCCGGGTGGGCAGGATGCAGTCGAAGAGGTCGACGCCCGCCCGGACCCCCGCCAGGATGTCCTCGGGGGTCCCGACCCCCATCAGGTACCGGGGCCGGGTCTCGGGGAGGAGGGAGGTCGTATAGCCCACCATCTCGTACATCTGCGGCGCCGGTTCGCCCATCGAAAAGCCGCCCAGGGCATACCCCGGGGGGTCGCTCGCGGCAATCGTCTCGGCGGACTCCTTCCTGAGCTCGGGCACGATGCTTCCCTGCACGATGCCGAAAAGAGCGCCGCCCCTGCTGGAGCGCGACCGCCTCCACCAGGCGTGGGTCCGGTCGAGCGCCGTCCGGGCGACCTTGGGGTCGGGGGGCCAGGGGATGGGCTCGTCGAGGGGCATTAGGATGTCGCTCCCGAGCTTCTCCTGGATTTCCACGACGCGCTCGGGGGTGAACTTCACGGTTGCACCGTCGATATGCGACTGGAACGTCACCCCGTCGTCCCCGATTTTCCGGAGATCCGCGAGGCTGAAGACCTGGAATCCGCCGCTGTCGGTGAGGATCGGCCCGTCCCAAGACATGAACCGGTGAAGCCCCCCCGATTCCGCCACGCGATCCTCGCCGGGCCGGAGCGCGAGGTGGTAGGTATTCGACAGCAGGATCTCGATCCCCGCCGTGCGAAGTTCGCGGGGCTCGATTCCCTTCACGGCCCCCTTCGTTCCGCAGGGCATGAAGGCGGGGGTCTCAAACGTCCCATGCGCGGTTTCGATCGTGCCGGCGCGGGCGCGTCCATGGCGCGCGGCGATGCTGAATCTCATGGGGCGGCCGATGATAGCGGTCGCCGTGGAAGACGGTCAAGGTTGAATCTATAATCGGGGCCGATGATGGGGCTTCTCGCGTTGGTCCTTTGCCTCCAGTCGGACCGCCTGCCGGAGGGCGCCGTCCTGCGCCTCGGACCCCATGCGGACGGGGTGAAGACCGTCTCCTGGAGCCCCGACGGACGCTCGATCCTCACGGGATGTCGGGACGGGACCCTTGCACTGTGGGAGGCGTCGACGGGGAAGAAGCTCCGGGTGTTGGAGGGGCACGCGGGCGGCGTGACGTGCGCCGTCTTCAGCGCCGACGGAGGGAGGATCCTATCGGGAAGCCAGGATCGGACCTTGGCCCTTTGGGACGCGGGAAGCGGGGAGCGGCTGAGGTCCTTCCAAGGCCACGAAGGCTGGATCAAGGGGGTGGCGTTCCGGCCGGATGGAAAGCACGTCGTTTCGATCAGCTTGGATGGGAAGCTGATCACCTGGGATCTTGAGACCGGGAAGCCCGGCCGGACCGTGGAGCTCGCCCCCCGCGACGTGATGTCGATGACGCTGTCTCCGGACGGGGGCCGTGCGCTCGTCGGCGTGATGGATTTCTTCCTCGTGGCGTGGGATGTCGAGCGGGGAGAGAAGATCCGCTCGCTCCAGGGCCATACCGGGTGGGTCATGTCCTCCGGCGCCAGTCACGACGGCCGGCTCGCCCTGTCCGGGAGCTGGGACCGGACGCTCATCCTCTGGAATGTTGACACCGGGGTCACGATCAAGTTTCTGCCGGGACACGCCTCCTGGGCGCTCTCCATGGCCTTCAGCCCCGACGACCGCATCGCCGCGTCCGGTTCCCGGGATCATTCGGTCGTGGTCTGGGATCTCGCGGGGGGGGCGCCGATCGTCCGCTACACGGGACACGCGGGATCGGTCCAGGCCCTGGCGTTCAGCCCGGGCGGTCGGTTCGTGGTCTCGGCGTCGGAAGACGGGACGGCGCTCCTGTGGCATCCCGCGTCTGGGCTTTCCGAGGCCGCAGATCGGTGGCACACGGGGTGGAAAACGCGCGGGGAGGAGGATCGCCGGAAGGAGCTGTCGGGGCTCGCCCCGGCCCTCGCGGCGACGTCGGCAAGGGAGTATCTTCTCGCCCAGGAGAAGATCCTCCGCGCAGGCCCCGAGGGGGTGCGCTTCCTGTCGGACACGTTTTCGGCCCCTCCGGTCCGGGCGGCGGATGAGACGCGGCTGGGACAGCTTCTTTCCGAGCTCGACAGCGACGAGTTTGCCACTCGGGTGAAGGCCCAGCGAGAGCTGAAAACGCAGGGACTCCGGATCGTCGCGTGGCTCGAGGAGCGGTTGAAGGACGCAGGACTCTCCGCCGAGGTTCGCGGAGCGCTGACGGATGTGAAGACCTTCCTCCTCGGGAGCGAACCGGCGCTTCAGGCTCAGGCCCGGACGCGAGCGGTCCTCACCCTCCTTGAGATGCCCCGCACGGAGGAGGTGACGGGCGTCCTGAGGCGCTTCGCCGAGGGGCCGGAGGACGATCAGGCCGGCCGGATCGGACGGCGCGCGCTCCCGAAGTGAGACCCGGCCCGCCCCGCGGGCGAGGGATCACTTGTCGAGATCGGCGTCCTTCCTGTGGAAAAGGGCCTCCGCGGGAACCGCCGTCATCGCCTGGTCGTGCCTCTCCCAGGACAGGCGGCACATGGAGCCCAGGCGGCTGTTGAAGTAGTCCATCCGAATCTCGTGGTCGCCGGCCTTCAGGTCGATCTGGCCACGCACCTGCTCGGGGCCGTGCACGCCCCCGTTGTCCACGATCAGCTTGCCGTCGATCCACAGGCGCGAACCGTCATCCGAGGTGGTGTAGAGCGAATACACGCCGTCCTTGGGGGCCCGGAGCAGGCCTGCCCACCGCACATAGAAATGCTCCTTGAACTCGGTGTCGCCGAACTTTCCGTCCCGGTCCTTGAAGTCGATGGCCGCGTCGATGCGCCGGAGCGAGGGCCGTTTCCCCGCGACGTTGGGGAAATCGTCGATCTCAACGCCCGAGGCGAAATACTCGGCGATGAGGCCAGGCTTCGTTTCGGGCCTCCCCTGGAGGAGGATCGCGAGGAGGAGCAGTCTCACGGAGGTCTATCCGTAGAGCTTGTTCGCCTCGTCGTGGTCGATCAGGCGGGCGCGGATCTTGCCGCCCTCGATCTTCTCGCCGTTGGGGTCGATGTAGATTCGTCCCGGGTTCTTCGGGTTTCCCGGCAGGCCCATGACGTGGATGTTGAAAACGAACGCCGAGTCCGTCAGGGCCTCAAACCAGTGGACGTTGTCCTTCTTGTCGGAGATCGACGAGGCGCCTCCCTCCTTGAATTCCTTGTCGATCGTGGGCACGACGATCATGTGCTCCTTCTCGTCGGCGACCCGGTCGTAGTGGCGGCCCCGGCAGGTGCCCTGGAGGACGAGGAACGCGGTGGCCATGCTGTCGTGCCCGTGGGGGATGATGGAGCGGCCCTTCTTCATCGCGAAGACCTGACGGCCGAAGATGAACTTGGTGGGCACGCCCTCGACCTTGGCGAAGTTGACTCCCAGGCTCATCGCCCCCTTGCCATTGAACGGCTCCAGCTTCTTCTTGAGAGACTCGAAATCGATCATCTTGAGGAAGTCGGCGAGATCGACTTTCGAATAGAGATCCTCGACCTTCACCTGCCATTCGACCTGCTGGAGCTTGTCGGTCTTGACTTCGCGGCCGATCGCGTCGAGATCGGCCAGCCAGTGGTTCACGAAGGGTCGGATCGGGGCGGCAAACAGCTCGCTTTTTCCGAAGACCGCGTCGGCCAGCGCGAAGAGGGTCGCGGAGCCGAGCGCGGTCCGGGCGAAATCGCGGCGGGTAATATCCATATGGTTCCTCCCCACAGACGTCTAACTAAGTATACGCGATGGGGATCACCGTGATTTGGATTGTCGCGGCGGCCGCGCTCGCGCGGGGCGGTCAGGACTCCCGCGAGTGGGTCCAGAACCTTCGCTCGGAATCGGTCGAGGAGCGGGAGGAGGCCGAGAAGAAACTCAAGTCCATGGGAACCGCGGCGCTCCCCGAACTCGAACGGGCCGCCCGGCATTCCGATGTCGAGGTCGCCCAGCGGGCGAAGAGGCTCCTCCGCGTGATCGGGGTCATGCAGTCGCTTTCGCCGAACCTGATGACAGCGGTTCCGGGCCTCGAGGAGCGGCTGGCGTACAAGGACGGATACACCGCGATCGACGCGCTTTCCGAGGCGGAAGAGGCGTATGGCCGGGCGCATCGGTCCGGGTTGACCCCGGGGGACCTCGAGACTCTCGCGCGCCTGGGCTTCCGCCGCGGAACGCCCCGGGACCTGGCCGAGCTTTGCGGTCATGTGGGGAACCTGAAACTCAGGGGGTCCATCCCGGACCTGATCGCGGTGGTGCGGGGGCGCGACCTCGCCGCGGCCGAAGGGGCGTCCCGGGCCCTGTCGAACATGGAGTCCCCGGAGGCGCTCGCCGCCATCTACCCCCTGCTCCAGGAAGATCGTCGCGACGTCCGCCTTCATGGCCTCCGGATCCTCTGTGCCTGGGGCCTCGCCGGTGCGGTTCCCGAAGTGGCCGCGCGGATGGAGGATCCCTCGGAGGCGGTGCGAGCGGCCGCATTGGACTCCCTGGGCTCCCTGGGCGCCGCCGACCGCATCCCCGAGATCGCACGTTGCCTGAACGACGCATCTCCGATGGTCCGGGCGGCGGCGGCCTCCTGCCTGGGCGCGCTCCGCTCGAGATCGTCGATCCCGGCCCTCCTGCGCCTCTCCAGGGAGGACGAGGCATGGCCCCGGGGCGCCGCGATCGGGGCCCTCGTCGCGCTCCGGGCTCCCGAGGCAGCGCCGGTCCTCCTGGAGCGCTTGAAGACCGCGGGGGATCGGGAATTGGCCGAGGTCGAGGCGCTCCTGAAGGAGTTGCGGTCCAAGGAGTGCGTCCCCGGCCTAATAGTGCATCTGGAGGGCGACGATCCCGTTCTGAGGAGAATTTCCGTGGAGGTACTTCGGGAAATCCGGGCGGAGGAGGCCGTCCCCTCGATTGCGAAAAGGCTCGACGACGTCGATCCCTCGGTGAGGGTATCGGCCCTTGGGGCGCTCCGGGAGCTGGAGGCGAAAGAGTTCGCCGGCCCGGTGGCGGCGAGGCTCACGGACGCTTCCGAGCATGTGCGGGGAGCGGCGGCCCGCGCCCTTCCCGTCCTGGGGGGAACCCGGTTCGTGCCGGCGCTCCTCGAGAAGCTCAAGGATGATTATCCCCAGGTGAGGATGAACGCCGTCGCGGCGCTCGGGGAGATCGGGGCCCGGGAAGCCATTCCGGGGGTGGCGGAGCTGCTCCACGACGGCCGCTCGGAGCTGCAGCTGATGGCCGCCAAGGCGCTGGGGGACATGGGCGCCCGGGAGCATGCGGCGGATATCGCGGCGCTTCTGGACCATGAACTCGATCAGGTGGGGTACGCGGCGGCCGACGCCCTCATCAGCCTCCATGCAGTGGCCGTCGTCCCCCGGGCGGTGAAGCTGCTCTCGGGAAAGGCCGCCCATGCCCCGGCATTGCAAGTGCTCGGGGGGATCCGGGCCCGGGAAGCGGTCCCATCCATTCTTCCGCTTCTTAGCTCCCGGGACCCGGACGACCGGGCGAATGCGGCGGTTGCCCTGGGCGAGATCGGGGATCGGGAGACGGTACCGGCGCTTCTCCTCCTCCTGGAGGATGAGAACGGGCGGGTCCGCTCCTGTGCGGTGCAGGCCCTGGGAAGGCTGGCCCCGCGCGAGGTGGTGAGCCGCGCCGCCCAGCTCATGGGCGACGGCAACGGGCACACCCGGGCCCTGACCATTGACGTGCTGGAAAGGGAGGGGGTACGGGAGGCGGCTCCACTCGTGGCCGCTGCCCTGGATGACCCCGACGGGTGGACCGCTCAGCGGGCCGCGACCGCCCTCTGCATCCTCGGGAGCCGGAAGAGCGTTCCCTGGATCCTCCGTGCCGGGGAACGATCGATGTTCTGCCTCAACGCGCTCCGAGAGCCCGCCGTGTGGGATCGCCTGGGAAAGAGGAAGCTGGAGGGGGACTGGGAGGGGACTGCGGCCCGGGGGCTGGCGCTCGTCGCGAGCGAGGCGGGGCTGGCCTTGGAATGTCCCAAGACCTGCGCCCTCACCCAGGAGTCGCTGAAACTCGAGGGCCGGACGATGCCGATCCGCCTCCTGGACGTCCTTGAGCGGAGTATCCCGTGGCCGGCCCAGGCGATTCTGGAATCGGATCGAGTGCGCCTCCTCGACCCAAACGAGGCCCGCGATTTCTGGCTGTCGTGGTGGAAGGTCGAGCAGAGTCGATAGGCGGTCACGAACGGACGACCCACATTCCCGGGGTGTGTTCCTACCCGAATCCTGCCACGAGGCTAAGTACTTTGTATATTAGGTAGAGTCCGGGGCGGGAACCGTGGGGACAGCTTGAAAAGAGGCCTCATCGTGCGTCGCGTGGCACCCCTCTCCTGGGTCGTCCTCCTGCTTTCGGGGGCGACCACCCCGGCCGCCCCGCCCGACGACCCCAAGGTCGATTTCAACCGCGACATCCGCCCGATCCTCGCGAACACCTGCCTCCTCTGTCACGGACCCGATCCCAAGAACCGAAAGGCCGATCTCCGGCTCGATCTCCGGGAGGGCGCGACGGCCGACCTGGGGGGCCACGCGGCGATCGCCCCCGGAAAGCCCGACAAGAGCGAGCTTATCCGGCGCATCACCTCGAGCGATCGCGACGAGGTCATGCCGCCCCCGAAGACGGGGAAGAAGCTGACGAAGGAGCAGATCGGCCTCCTCCGGAAATGGATCGAAGTGGGGGCGCCGTACGCCAAGCACTGGTCGTTCGTCAAGCCTGAACGGACGGCCCCGCCGGCGGTGAGGGACGCGTCCTGGTCGCGGAATGAAATCGACCGCTTCATCCTCTCCCGCCTGGAAAAAGAGGGCCTGAGGCCCTCGCGCGAGGCCGACCGGTATGCCCTCATCCGCCGGCTGTCGCTCGACCTGACGGGACTCCCCCCCGCCGTGGAGGAGGTGGACCGATTCGTGAAAGAGGGCGACCCCCGGGCCTACGAGAACCTGGTCGACCGCCTGCTGGCGTCGCCCGCCTATGGCGAACGCTGGGCGAAGATGTGGCTCGACCTCTCCCGCTACGCCGATTCCCAGGGCTACGCCGAGGACCGGCCGCGGGTCATCTGGGCCTTCCGCGACTGGGTCATCCGGGCGCTCAACGCAAACATGCCGTTCGATCAGTTCACCGTCGAGCAGCTCGCGGGCGATCTCCTTCCCAATCCGACGGAGTCCCAGCTTCAGGCCACCGCGTTCCACCGGAATACGCTCACCAACACCGAGGGGGGCACGGACCGCGAGGAATTCCGGAACTTCGCCGTCGTCGATCGGGTGAACACCACGATGCAGGTGTGGATGGGGCTGACGTTCAATTGCGCGCAGTGCCATGACCACAAATTCGACCCGTTTTCGCAGGAGGAGTTCTTCCGGCTGTTCGCGTTCCTGAACCAGACCGAGGACAACGACCAGGGCGACGACCGGCCGGTCCTGTCGATGTGGACCGAGGAGCAGAAGCGGCAGAAGCGCGACTGGGAGGATGAGCTGGCGAGGGTGGCGGGCGTCCTCTCGACGACGACCCCGGCGCTCGAGGAGTCGCGCAGGAGCTGGGAGTCGGCCCTGGGGAAGCCGGTCGCCTGGAAGGAGCTCGGCAGTGGCCAGTCGGAAGTCAAGGCCTCGACCGGACTGGCCCAGGTGACGGCGCTCAAGATCGAACCGTCGTCCGGGAAGATCTCGCTCACCCTGGAGCCGGCGAGCGGGAAGAATACGAGCGCCCGCTTCGTCCGGATCGAGCTGCCGGGCAAGCAGCGCTTCCTCCATCTGGCCGAAGTTCAGGTTTACAGCGGAGGCGCCAATGTGGCCCCGAAGGGCAAGGCCAGCCAGTCGAGCACCGATTTCGGGGGCGACGCAAAGCGCGCCATCGACGGGAACACGAACGGCGACTACAACGCCAACTCCGTCTCCCATACCAAGCTCGAGGACAATCCCTGGTGGGAGGTCGATCTGGGAAAGGCGTTGAACCTCGAGAAGGTCGTCCTCTGGAACCGGACCGACAGCGGACTTCAGGACCGGCTCAAGGGGTACGTCGTCCGGCTCCTCGACGAGGGGCGCAAGCCGGTGGACGAGAAGAAAAGCGACGCCTTCCCGAATCCCAGCACCGAGCACCCCTTCGACGGAGTGCGCGAGATTGCGCTCCGGCCCCCGTCGGCCGGAGTGGTGGCGCTGGAGAAGCCCGTCGCTCCCCAGGCCGGCACGCTCCACGTGCGCGCCTCGGGGGCCTTCAAGGTTCTGGTGACGGACGACCCCCAGGCCGCCGCAAACGCCGCCGTGCCCCCGGAGATCGCCACGATTCTCGCGAAGGCGGAGGGGACCAGATCCCGGGAGGAGTCCGAGCGGGTCGCCTCCTACCATCGGACGGTCGCGCCGGAGCTTGCGCCGTCCCGCGACCGCCAGGGCGCCCTGAAGAAGCTGATCGCCGACCAGAAGCCCGCGGTGACGGTCCCCATATTGAAGGAATTCCCCGATCACCGGCGGAAGACGGCGATCCAGATCCGCGGCAATTTCATGGTCAAGGGCAAGGAGGTCACGGAGGGGGTCCCGTCGGCGCTCCATGGCTGGCCGGAGGGAGCTCCCCGGAACCGCCTGGGACTCGCGCAGTGGATCATCTCTCCGGAGAACACCCTCACGGCGAGGGTGGTCGTGAACCGCCTCTGGGAGCAGGTCTTCGGGGCGTCGCTCGTCCCCACCAGCGAGGACTGGGGCACGAGGGGCGAGCCGCCGATCCACCCGGAGCTCCTGGACTGGCTGGCGACGGAATTCGTCCGGCTCAAGTGGGATATGAAGCAGATCCTCCGGCAGATGGTGATGTCGGCGGCCTACCGCCAGTCCTCCCAGGTGACGCCCGATCTGGTGGCGAAGGACCCGACCAACCGGTTCCTCGCGCGCGGCCCCCGCCAGCGCCTCATGGCCGAGACGGTGCGGGACCAGGCCCTTGCGGTGAGCGGCCTCCTAAGCCCGAAAATGTTCGGACCGTCGGTCTATCCTCCGCAGCCGAAGATGGGGCTCACCGCCGCGTTCTCCTCGTCGACCGACTGGGAGCCGAGCAAGGGGGAGGACCGGTACCGGCGCGGCCTTTACGTCTTCTGGCGCCGCTCGGTGACCTATCCCTCGATGGCGACCTTCGACGCCCCCGACCGGAACGTCTGCACGGTTAAGCGCGTACCGACGAACACGCCGCTCCAGGCCCTGGTTACGCTGAACGACCCGGTGTACGTCGAATGCGCTCAGGCGCTGGCCCGGAAGATCCAGACGGAGGGCGGAGCCTCGGTGCGCGAGAAGGCCTCCTACGGGTTCCGCCGGTGCCTCTCGCGGGTTCCAAGGGACGCGGAGGTGGACCGTCTGGCGGCCCTCTTCGAGGACATGCGCGCGAGATTCGCGGCCGACCCGACGAAGGCCGCCTTGATGGCGACCGAGCCCCTGGGTCCGGTGCCTCCGGGATCGGACACGGCGGATCTCGCGGCCTGGACGGTCGTGGGCAATGTCCTTCTCAATCTGGACGAAATGTTCCTGAAACGGTGAGGGTCGAATGGATCTTCGCGACGAACGACTGGTCGGGGTGACGCGGCGTCACTTCCTCCGGGACAGCTCGATGGGCCTGGGCGGTGCGGCGCTCGCCTCCATCCTCGCGCGCGGGGCGGCGGCCCAGGAGGTCGAGAATCCGCTGGCTCCACGCAAGTCCCATTTCAGGGCGCGCGCGAAGAACGTCATCTATCTCCACATGGCCGGTTCGCCCCCGCATCTGGACCTCTTCGACTACAAGCCGGAGCTCGTCAAGCATTCGGACCAGGACTGCCCCGACGAGTTCCTGAAGGGCCGGCGGTTTGCGTTCACGACGGGCGTGCCCAAGCTGCTGGGGACCCCCCGGAAATTCTCCCAGTGCGGCGCGGGCGGGACCTGGATCTCCGATGCGCTGCCCAACCTCCAGAAGTTGGCGGACGACCTTTGCGTGATCAAGTCGATGAACACGGACCAGTTCAATCACGCCCCCGCCGAGCTCATGCTCTACACGGGTTCTCCCAACCAGGGCCGACCGTCGATGGGGTCGTGGGTGACATACGGTCTGGGCTCCGAGAACGAGAATCTCCCGGGATTCGTGGTGCTGATCTCGAGCGGCACCCAGCCCTCGGCGGGGAAGAGCGACTGGGGGAGCGGCTTCCTTCCCTCGGTCTTCCAGGGCGTCCAGTGCCGGTCCCAGGGCGACCCGGTCCTCTACGTCTCCGATCCCGGCGGGATGGACCGCGAGATGCGGCGCAAGAGCCTCGACGCGCTCCGGGACCTGAACGAGATCCAGGCCCGGGAGCTCGGGAACCCCGAGACGATGACGAGGATCGCGCAGTACGAGCTGGCGTTCCGGATGCAGGCGGCCGTCCCCGACGTGATGAACATCACGAAGGAGCCGAAGGAGATCCTGGAGGCCTACGGCGCGAAGCCGGGGTCGTCGAGCCTGGCGAACAACTGCCTGCTCGCACGGCGGCTGGTGGAAAAGGGCGTTCGATTCGTGCAGCTGTTCGACTGGGGATGGGATTTCCACGGCACGAGCCCCGGGGAGGACATCCGGGACGGCCTGACCAACAAATGCCGGACCATGGACGTGCCGGTCGCGGCGCTCATCCGGGACCTGAAACTCCGCGGGCTTCTGGACGAGACGCTCGTCATCTGGGGGGGCGAATTCGGCCGGACGCCGTTCCGCGAGGGTCGCACCGCGAAGGGAGCGGTGCTCGGGCGCGATCACTATCCCGACTGTTTCTCGATGTTCCTGGCCGGCGGCGGCTGCAAGCCGGGGATCTCACACGGCGAATCGGACGAGCTCGGATTCTCCATCGTGAAGGACAAGGTCCACGTCCACGACCTGCAGGCGACGATTCTCCACCTCCTGGGCATGGAACACACGAAGCTGACCTACCGGTTCCAGGGCCGCGACTACCGGCTGACCGACGTGCACGGGAACGTCGTGCAGGGCCTCCTGGCGTAGCGCGCGCTCCACGGATGAGAGTCCTCGGGCCGGCACTTCTCTGGTGTGCGGCCTCGTGTTCCGGCATGCCCCGGGGCGACCGCGCCGAGGACTATCTGCCCTTCCAGGAGCCCTGGACGGGAGTTTTCAAGTGCGGGGACCGGGAGCCGCAGAAGCTGGTCGTCCGGCACGCGGCTCCGCGGGGCCTGGTGTGGCTGATCGACGTCTCCGCCTTCTACACCGGCGGGCAGTACGCCCTCCTGATCACCTCGGGGGAGAGGGGGATCCTCCTGCACAACACGATCACGGGCGGAGCCCTCGCGAAGCTCGACCCCCCGCAGATCCTGCTCCCCAGGAACTTGGCGGAGGGGAGCGGATGGACCTCGTCGGGATCGGACGTGCAGATCACCGGCTTCCCCGACAGGCTCGAGATCGCGGCCCTGGGACGCCGGTGGCCCGCGCGTCAGCTCGAAGTGCGGGCGAAGGTCCGTTCCAAGGAGACGACCTTCACGTTCTGGCTTTCCCCCGGGGTGGGGATCGTCCGATTCCGGGGCGGGGCGGGGGATCTCGAGGGGGACTGGGAGCTCGCCACGGTCCCCCAGGACTCGAAGTAGGCCCGCCGGCGGCTATTTGTACCCGATGGCGGCCGGCCTCTTCTTCATGAGCTGGATGATCATGGCCCGCTTCTGGGGCCATTTGTCGTCGAGCTCCGCCTTCCAGACCTTCACGTCCTTGAAGAGCGCCCACTGGCCGCCGCCGGTGTTGAGTTCGAGATGGTTCCGGTCGGGGGAGAGATCGTCGGCCTTCGCGAGCACCATCTGCAGGTCGTCGATCGTGGCCACCATTTCCTTGTCGTAGACTTCCCAGACGACGGTGTGCCAGGCGGCGTCGTTCAGCTTCATCCGGGTGGAGTCGATCTCCGTGCTCTTGGAGGTCGGCCCGATGCCGGACATCTTCTTGATGTGGAAAACGTCCCCGTCCAGCGAAAGGGCTGAGACGTGCTCCTTGCCGTCAAAGAACCCGCCCATCCACTTGGCGCCCTCGAGCTTGAAGGTGATCTGGATGATGACGTTCGGGTCCGTCACCTTGCGGGACATGTAGGCGTGGTGGGCGTCGGCGGGCACCTCGGCCCCCTTGAGCTGGCCGCTTTCGACCACCCAGTTGCCCTTGCCCTTGTTCCAGTCCTTGGGGATGTCGGCGCCCGCGAAGGACTCCTCCCACAAGAGCTCGCCTTTCTTGCACATCCAGGTCTTGGGCTCGGCCTTCTTCTTGGGGTCGGGCTTCTTGTCCTGGGCGGAGAGCGGGGCGAGAAGGCCCAAGGCCAGGAGCGCGACGAGGCTGGAGGTGAAGCGCATCATAGATCCCTTCCCATCGAGGTTTGGGCCCGCCCGCTGCTACTCAATACGCCCGAACGGGGGGCGTCGTGGCTCCGTTACGGCGTGCCGGCGGTCCTGAGGTCCCGGACCTCCGATTCGCCGAGTGCCTTGCCGAACAGGACAAACTCGTCCATGCGGCCGTTCAGGTTGCGCACCGTGTAGGTCGTGGTGAACCCGGAGATGGGCACTCCCCAGTTTCCGAGCTCCGCGCTTCCGAGCTTGAGTGGGGTGTCGAACTTGAGCGGAAGCTGACGTACGATCCGGCCGTCCACGTAGTGCGTCACCCGCCGGGCGTCGCGGTCGTAGACCGTGCACAGGTGGGTCCACCGGCCCAGCTGAGCCGCCTCGAAGAGGACGGGGGTGTCGTAGTCGTAGGCCACCCGATCGCCGTGGATCCCCAGCTTGAGGACCCCCTTTTGGGTGATCTGCCAGTGGACGCTTCCCGTGGTCCATCCGTCCGTCAGCATGAGCCCGCTGAACGGACGGTCCAGGCCATCCACCCGGACCCAGGCCGAGAGAGTGATCGAATCGTAGCTCCCCGCATCCCGGAACCGGACGCGGTCACCGGGCCCCTTGAATTCGAGCGCTTTTTTCTCAGGCCAGCGGCCCTCCGTCCACCGGCATCCCACGATCGCCCCGTCCAGGGGCGATCGCTGCGCTCGCTGGCTCCGGAGCTCGGGCGCCCACGTCTCCTGGTCCTCGAAGGAATAGTAGAGCGCGACCCGGGGGTCGTCCCGGAGTCGGTTGCTCGTGACCCGCCACCGGGCGTACCGGCCCTTGGCCTCCAGGCTCGAACGCTGCGCGAGGTCGGACGGCGTGACGAACGCCCTCGAATCGGCCGGGATCGACCGGGTCGCGCCCGCGGGATCGATGCGAACGGCCTCCCCGACGGTCACGTCCTTCGGCGACGTGGTCCCCTTGTGAAGCTCGACCTTTCCCTGGAAGACGTGGACTTCGACGTCGCCGCCGCGATCGAGGCGGAGTCCGAACTCGGTGCCCCGGTCGACCAGTCTCATTCCGGCCGTACGGATGGCAAACCCCTCGGCCTGCGGGGGGACGAACGCGCGGAGCTTTCCGTACCGGCAGGAGGCTTCGTTTTTCGAGAGGAGCTCGACTTCGGCGGGGCCCTCCAGGACGATCCGAGCTCCGCTGAAGAACTCGATCTGCGCCCAGCCCGACGTGAGCGCGAGGCGGCCCTTGGGGAGGACGGACCCGGTTGTTGGGGAGCCTCCTTCCCAGGCCGGGTCGACGGCGTGGGCGAGGACGGCACAGCCTTCAAAGGAGGGTCCATCGGCCCCCTCGTCGTGATGGGTCCGGACCGAGACGAGGAGGAGCGCGGCGGCCGCGGCAAGCGCCGCGGCCGCGAGGATCCAG
>Ga0222749_10000572_pt1 | contig 22137 bp, 16 predicted proteins | sample IncBWH2Mmetat_FD_197234 | JGI IMG/M metagenome (GOLD analysis project Ga0222749, IMG submission 197234) | Metatranscriptome of lab incubated forest soil microbial communities from Barre Woods Harvard Forest LTER site, Petersham... | ecosystem: Environmental > Terrestrial > Soil > Temperate... | reverse complement strand
GGCTTGGCGGCCGCCTCAGCCGGGGCGGCGGCTTCCAGATCGGGTTTGGATGTGTTCATAACTTCTTTTTTGGGTTCGGTTGGCATATTTCCAGTTTGCGCAAGGTTACATTTACATCTTACCGCGTGAATCGTTCTTTTATCATGAACCAAGTGTCTGACTCACCACAGAGACACAGAGGCACAGAGGTTTTTGGCCACGGATTAACACAGATGAGCACTGCCAAACCTGCGTCTTTTCCGGCCCAAAGTGGGGTATACCACATACTGGGAGAGTCATTGACCCACTAAGGGTTTGACCATACAATCTACTTCCACCCACTCTCGCGGAGAGTTTTTACAGGTTTCCCTTTCCGGCTTTGACCCCGCCGATCTTTAGATGGAACCGAGCGCACTCAATTCGATCCTGCTAGTACAGGGCAGCAGCGCGTTTCTACTGTTCCTGGTGTTTCGCTTTCTGTACGTGGAAGGGCGTGAGCGCTACTTCTTTGCCTGGCAGATTGCCTGGGGGCTGTTTGCTGTCTATAGCCTGTGCCAACTGCTTATTGGCTATCAAAACTCTATTGGTTATCAAACTGCATGGACACCACTTATCTATTTTTGCGCCAAGACGACGCTGGCGCTCATGGCCTTTTGCATTTATGTCTCGACCCGCTGGGTGCGGGAGGATTTCACCTGGCGGCGGCTTGATGCCGTTCTACTGGTTGCAGCGTTGGTCTCAGGCTTCGCCGGCCAGCATCCAGTGAAATACTTCTTCGTGGTTGACCTGGGCATCGCTTTCCTGTTGGCCATTTCAGGCTGGCGATTTTTTGCCTACGGCCGCAAGCGCAACTCGCCACCCTTGCGGATGATCGGTATTTCGCTGCTGGCATGGGCCGTGCTTCTGATGTTGGAGCACTCCCAGGTCTCACTGCTTCCGTTTTTCATCGGGTACTCGGAATTTCTGGTTTTTATTCTGCTACTGCTGCTGGCATTGGCGATGGTCATGGCGCTCTACGAGAATGAGCGCCGCCGCATACGGGAGAGCTTGCTGGATTTCTCGCGCCTGCAGCTTGACCACCGCCGCCTGATGGACGCCTCTGAAATCGAAGAGCCCATAGGGGAGGTGCTGGAGCGGGTACTCAGGACGATGCACACGCAGCAAGGGGTGATTTGGATTGCACAAGATTGGCGGCGGGTGCTGCCCAGTGTGCAGCACGGGCTTACGGCAGATTTTTTTAATACGTTGAACGAAGAAGGCGCAGCAGACTTCCTGGCGGAGCGAGCAGCGGCCTGTGAAGGCCCGTGGATCAAGAAGAGTCTGGGCTCGTTGCTGGAAGAAAATTCCGCCGACCCTCGCGCCGTAAAACTATGCCGCATGCTCGAAAAACAGAAGTCCCTCGGACTTACGGTTGTCAGCCTGCGCACGCAGGAGAACAACTTCGGCGTGGTGATGGCGCCGCACCTCGACCGCGCGGGCTTGAGCGGGTTGCAGGTCAGGTTGCTGGCCGCGATTGTGCAGCAACTGAGCATGGCTCTGGAAAATTATGTGCTCATGCAGCAGGCCATTCGCCGCACGCAGGAGTATGAACTGCTCACTGACATCGGCCAGGTGGTCAGTTCGCAGCTTGATTCTGATGAAGTCTTGCGGGCGATCCAGCGCGAGTTGGGATGCCTGTTCGACACGCGCAACTTCTACATCGCATTCCAGGAAGACGATGAGATCCGTTTTGAACTGGAAGTCGTGGATGGCGAGCTGCTGCCCAAGCGGACGCGACGCTGCACCAACGGAATTACGGAGTTCATTATTCAAACCGGGGAGCCGCTGCTGGTGCGCTCAGAGATGGAAAAGACGCGCTCGGGCCTGGGACTCGTGCCCACGGGCCGGCGTTCGCGCTGCCTGTGCGGCGTACCCATCTTCATGATGGGACGCGCCGTGGGTGTGATGGCCGCCCTGAACTACGAGCGCGAGTTCGTGTACGAAGAGCGCGACCTTAACGTGCTGAAAACCGCCGCCGGACAGGTTGCCGTGGCCGTGAGCAACGCCCGTCTTTTTGCCGAAGAGCAGCGGCGCTCGCGTTACCTGGAATTTCTGAATAGCGTCTCGCGCACGGCAATCTCGAGCCAGGAACCCGAGGCCATGATGGCGGAGATTGTGGGTGAAATCGAAAAGAATTTTCACTTTGACCACATCGGGATTGGCATTCTGGCCTACGCGCGCAAGGAAATTGAAATTCAGGCGGAAGCCGGCAGTGCGGAAAAAAATGTAGGACGGCGCATTCCCCTGGGCGTGGGAATCCTGGGCCGGGTGGCACGCAACAACGAGATGGCCCTGGTGCAAAATATCGGCGAAGGCCGCCTGCTGGGCATTCTTCCGGAATCGAAGTCGGTGCTGTGTATTCCCATTGCGTACGGAGAAACGATCCTGGGGGTGCTCAATGTCGAGAGCGGGCGCGAAAATGCATTCGAGCAGCAAGAGGTCCTGATCCTGCGCACGCTGGCTGACCTGCTGGCAACCGCGCTGCACAACGCTTTCGTGTTTAAGAACATGCAGCAACAATCCATCACCGATGGATTGACCGGCATTAAGACGCGGCGTTTTTTCAACGAGGCCCTACAATCGGAGTGGAAGCGCGCGCGGCGCACCAAGCGCCCGTTTTCGGTGGTGCTGATTGATCTGGATAAATTCAAGAGCGTCAACGACAGCAAAGGACACCTGGAAGGTGACCTGGTGCTGGCGCGGGTGGGAAGAATCCTGGAACAGAAATCGCGGCAGTCGAACATTGTGGCCCGCTACGGCGGCGATGAATTTGTGATCCTGATGCCGGAAACCAGCCTGGAGCAAGCGCAAATCCTGTGTGAACGCCTGCGCCTGTGGATTGCCACCGACACCATGCTCAACGAACGGCAGATCACCGGCAGCTTCGGCGTTGCCGCATTTCCAACACATGGCAGTTCGACGGATGACCTTCTCCACATTGCCGATTTGGGAATGTACACTTCGAAACGCGCCGGCGGCAACCGCGTCTCTACTCCGCAGGACTTTGCCGACTCGGAGGCCCTGCCCCCCAAAAACGCCGTCACCCAGTACGTTGAATTATTTTTACAGCGCGAGAACATTGGGCCGGAGGCGGTGGAAGAGCTGGTGGATACCATGCAGCAGTTGGCGTATTCCATCGTGGATGGCAGCGGCGTGGACGCATTGCTGGAAGCGATCAATATGCTGAACCGGGCGGCGGAATCGCGCGACGTTGCCACCGCCGGACACGGCGCCTCCGTGGCCCATTATGCGGAGATGGTGGGAAATGAAATGGGTCTTTCGGAAGAGGAACTCGCGGATGTGACCCGCGCCGCGCGCGTTCATGATATTGGGAAAGTGCTGGTGCCTGAATCCATTCTGAACAAAGCCGGCAAATTGAGCCGCGATGAATTTCGCCAGGTGCAGCAGCACTCCGTACTGGGGGCGAGAATCGCAGAGCTGGTTCCCGGCGGCCTGCGCGTGGCTACGCTGATCCGGCACCACCATGAAAGATTTGATGGCAGCGGGTATCCGGACAAGCTTCGCGGCGAGAAAATTCCACTGGGAGCGCGCCTGATCGCCGTAGCAGAAGCCTATGTGCAACAAACCAGCGAGCGCACCTACGCCACCCGCAAAGGCCCGGCCCAGGCACTGGCAGAGCTCGAAGCACTCAGCGGCACACAATATGACCCTGCCGTGGTCAAGGCCTTCCTGCACAAGATGCGAAGTTTGAAGCCGGTGACGGCGGAGGAATGAAGGCAGTTGCCAGATCTCAGTTACCGGTTGCCAGTTTCTTGGAGGGACGATTTGCGATTTAGAAGTACGATTTAAGAATTTTATTCCTGGTGTGGTTGCGCTTTCCTTCGTCGTAAAGACTCCTCTGAGAATGCCATACGCCAGCCCCAAACTGTGAAATGCAAAATCTCATTCTTTAGGCAGCTTATAATTCACCCGGTAAAAATTTCATCCTAGGCATCCCAGAAAGTCACCCCTTGGGCAGAAATAAGAACTCTAACTTATGAATTTTCAATTACTTACTTCGGCATGATTTTTGCACTAGTTCTTAGTGTTAGAGGGCCAGGGTTGCGGCGCTTCGTTCCGGAGGTTATACATGAACGGTTCGGTCAATGATAGCCACACTGATTATGACAGCGGTCCCTATCAATTTCCCGCATTACCGGTGTATCGCTCTGGGGAGATTGTGCGAGAAACTGGTCTTTTTACGGTGATTCATCCACGCGAGACGAAATCGGTTGAGGTAGTGATCTTACGCGGCACGAAACTACCTTTCTGTCCCGATTGCAATCACGCGCTCGCGTTTTGTCTGGAACAAGCAACGCCTGACCTCAGCGAAGATACTGATTTCGCCCCTCCGAAACGGAATCGAAGGTACCGGAGGCACGGAAGACAAACAAAAGGCAGCGTGAGAGCAATTTGCGAATTACGATTTACGAATTTCAAATGTCACAACTCTTTACTCGTAAATCAACAATCGTAAATCGACAATCGTAAATCCCTAGGATTCTTCGTTCACCCGCAGGACGGCCAGGAAGGCTTCCTGGGGAATATCCACTTTGCCGACGCGCTTCATGCGGCGTTTGCCTTCTTTTTGTTTCTCCAGCAGCTTGCGCTTCCGGCTGATATCGCCGCCGTAGCATTTAGCGAGCACGTTTTTGCGGATGGCGGCCACGGTTTCGCGGGCGATGATCTTGCCTCCGATGGCGGCCTGGATGGCGACTTCAAACATCTGGCGCGGGATGAGTTGTCGCATCTTGGCGACCAGCGCCTTGCCGCGCTCGTAGGCGAATTCGCTGTGCACGATGAGGGAGAGAGCATCCACGGGATCGCCGGCCACGAGGATATCGAGTTTCACCATGGGCGACTCCCAATAGCCGGAGAGGTGGTAATCGAGCGAGGCGTATCCGCGCGAGACGGATTTCAGGCGGTCATAGAAATCGAGCACGATTTCATTCAGCGGCAGCTCGTAGGTCAGCATGACGCGCGTGGAGCTGACGTATTCGAATCCCTTCTGCTTGCCGCGTTTTTCCTCGACCAGCTTCAGAATGTTGCCGACAAACTCTTCGTTGGTCAGGATGGTGGCCATGATGATGGGCTCTTCCACCTTGGCAATTTCGCTGGTGCCGGGCCAGCGCGAGGGATTATCGATTTCAATCACCGCGCCGTCGGTCTTGGTGACCCGAAAGCGCACGCCGGGAGCGGTGGTGATAAGAGCAAGATTGAACTCGCGCTCCAGGCGCTCCTGGATGATTTCCATGTGCAGCAAACCGAGGAAGCCGCAACGGAAGCCGAAGCCCAGAGCGACGGAGCTTTCCGGCTCAAAGAAAAACGAAGAGTCATTCAGGCGCAGTTTCTCCAAGGCTTCACGCAGTTGGGTGTGCTCGTGTGCTTCAACCGTGTAGAGCCCGGCGAAGACCATGGGCTTGATTTCCTGGAATCCGGAGAGGGGTTCGATCGCGGGACGGGATTCATCCGTGATGGTGTCGCCGATCTTACTATCGGCAACGTTCTTGATGTTGGCGATGATGAAACCGACCTCGCCGGCGACCAGTTCCTCGATCTCTACGGGTTTTGGAGTGAGCACGCCCAGAGTCTCCACATCGAAGGTTTTTCCGTTCCACCACAGGCGAACCTTTTGTCCGCGCTTCAATGTTCCTTGAAAAACGCGCACCAGCACAATGACCCCGCGGTAAGAATCAAACCAGGAATCGAAGATCAACGCCTGAAGATGCGAGTTAGGCGAGCCCTTGGGTGGAGGCAGACGTTTGACGATGGCTTCCAGAACCTCGGGTACTCCCTCCCCAGTCTTGGCGGAGATGGGTATGGCCTGCGAGGCATCGAGTCCGATGGCCTGCTCGATCATCTCTTTGGAGCGCTCGATGTCGGCGCTGGGAAGATCAATCTTGTTGATGACGGGGATGATCTCGAGTCCGTTGTTGACGGCGAGATATGCGTTGGCCAGAGTCTGGGCCTCGACGCCCTGGGAGGCATCCACGATTAACAGCGCGCCTTCGCAGGAGGCCAGCGCGCGCGAAACTTCGTATGAAAAATCCACGTGGCCGGGGGTATCAATCAGGTTGAGCTGATATTCCTGCCCGTCTTTCGCCGTGTACTTCATGCGCACGGCGTGGGCCTTGATGGTGATGCCGCGCTCGCGCTCCAGGTCCATGGCGTCGAGCACCTGGGCCTGCATCTCGCGCGCCGAAAGCGATCCCGTCAGCTCCAGGAGCCGGTCGGAGAGGGTCGATTTGCCATGATCAATGTGCGCGATGATGGCAAAGTTGCGTATGTGTGCGCGATCCATGCAGGCAGGTAATTCTTGATTCTAGCATCCGACGAAGGAACTGAGACGGAGTTCATGTAGTGGCAAGAAAAAGGGGGTACTTGCAGAGCAGTCAATCTCATCGTTAACTCATTGAAATTAAGTGACATATGTTCCCAATCGCGCCCACTAGCTGAGTAGTCGTCAGGCGGTTATCGGTTACGCCGTCGTAGCTCACCTCAATCCGACCTTTCTCGATCCATAGGGCAACGAGTTTTCAAAGAACCAGATGGACCCAAGCCCCACATTCTGGTGAGTGGGCGGGGGTACTTGCAGAACAATCAATTTCATTGTTAACTCATTGAAATTAAATAACATATGTACCCACTAGCGCCCACTAGCTGAGCAGTTGCCGGGCAGTCATCTGCTACGCCGCAGCGGCTCACCCCAAGGCCACCCTTCGATTTACAGGTAACGAGTTTTCAAAGACCAGATGGGCCAAAGCCCCGCATTCTGGAATGCTGCTTCGTTCTAAGGGCTCGGCAAACCCCTCGACTCCGCTCGGGGTGCTGCGCCGTCTTGCCCCCCATCAAGCCAACCACGGGGACTGCTGGGAACCCAGCCCTCGCGCTATGCGCGCGCGACTCGGCGCTCACTTTGCTCGCCCTTGTTCTAAACACACCTTCAGGGCTAATGATGACATAGAAACCCTGAGAAAGTAACAATTTGATATCACTTTGATACCACTTATCAGACTTGGAATAGATGCTTGGAAATAAACCGGCTTCCGCAAGGGCTGAGGTGCAGACCCTCCTTTCCCCTGTCTCCGCAATACAGGACTGTTTTGCGGAAGGCTTATGGTGTATCAGCTTTCATGCGTGGTGTTATAAGAACAATCTGTGCATGAGCGTTGCGAATCGCGTTCATCGCAGAGACCGCGTCTTTGTAATCTATCTGTCGGGACGCTTCGAAATAGACGACCCAGTCCGGACGTTGGGCCAGAGCTTTTTTTATGGCGCCGGGCAGCTCGGCAGGTGAAATTTCTTTTGAGTTCAGATACCAGTGATTCTGTGCATCGATCCGAAATACTATTTTGCCCTCCAATGGCACTTGGGCAGTTGCTGCTGGAGACTGCCCGGGGACCGAAACCCAGAATCCAGTTGGTGATGTGTGAAGTATTGTATCCATGAAAAATACCCAGCATGAGATCAGCAAAAGGACTATCGCAAACAAAAGACCGAAGGAGGGTATGGCGGAAATTAGTTTGTTAACAGCAAGCTCCCGGCGTGGTTTGTAGGAACCAGAATGGGGGCCTTCCAAAATCACGAACTTATCTGCCGACAACATCTCTCTGGCGAGTAGTCCGATGTCTGAACGGTTGAGCCCAATCAGCCCGGCGGCTACCAGTACCAACCCAAACCAATGGATGATCTTGTATTTGGTCGTGTATGAGTCATAGGCATACCAACTGGTTTCAACCAGGACTTGAGGATGGCGTGCATTGAGGCAACTGGCGTCAGACAGCACCTCTATATCAAGGTTGTAAGATCCTCGTTTTTCGGCGAAAAAAGAGCCCAGAGAATAGTAATCGGAACCGTTTGTTTCATTAAGCACCTGACCATTTCGGAAAACAACAAGATTTGTCTTGAGTACCGAATTGGGCGCGTTCAACTGGCAAGCGGGATTTTCATAAAACGGATAATCAACAGCAAGGTCAACCTCATACCGTTCTTTCAAGTTGATGTAGAAATTACCAGTTCTGATATGCCCGCGTGACAGTGAGACGGGCATTTCCAGCGGAACGAATGTGCGCGTAGTCATCCAGTAGTAGCTGCCGGTATAAAAGACAACGCCTAAAAAGATGAGTGCGATTGCCAATAACACGAGAGGTGAAGCAAAAACAGACATGAACCTGCCCGGCTGGTGTAGGGTCGAAGCAGGCGACACAGGCCTGGGTTTCAACCCTTCCGATTGTGATTTCGACAAGGTTAAATTATTGTCTGCTTTGCTGCTTGTTTTCTTCGTCAGCCCGATGACCGAGATAAGCAGCAAAAATATTCCCGCAGGAAGCAGTACTGTGGAAAAAGGGCCCCACCAAAAGGGCCCCGCACCGGCGTCCTCAGGACGAAGCCACAACGCAAAATCAATGGCAAAGCCTCCGAGAATAATGAGAATACCGATTCGCCCCACGAGGGGTATATACATACTGTTTCTGACTCCGTCACCAGAGAGAAAGTTCCCTTTTTCCCGGGCTCAAGCCCCGCGCTTGGGATGGCGGCGCAGGGCCCTTTCGATTGCCTTCCAACGACTACGCTCTTCTCGCTCCACCCTGACGTCGGATTTCCGGTCAAGATAGGCCAGTTCGCGTTGCAGCTTGCGATAGTTGGCGAGGTGTCCCGAATCCAGTTCAGCACTTTGCACGGCACAGCCTGGCTCGCGGGTATGCGTGCAGTCACGGAAGCGGCAATGCCTGGCCAGCTCCTGGATATCGCCAAAGCTGCCATCAACCTGCTCAGGATCAGCCCAGAGCTGCAGCTCACGCAAGCCGGGCAAATCCATCAGCAACCAGCCGCCAGGCATGACGAACAGCTCGCGGCTCGTGGTCGTGTGTCTGCCACGATCATCGGCAGCGCGTACAACATGCGTGCGCTGCCGTTCTTGGCCCAATAGGCGATTCAGAATCGTGGATTTTCCCACGCCCGATGATCCGATCAAGGCGGCTGTTTCTCCAGGAGCGAGGAAGGTGGGCAGGGCCTGCAAACCGTCTCCCGATAAAGCACTCAACGCGAGCACGGGAGCGCCCGGGGCCAGGCGCCCGGTTTCGCACAAGATGCGATCCAGATTGAGGGCAAGCTCCTCCGCCAGGTCTGCTTTGTTCAAAAGAATTACAGTGCGCGCCCCACTTTCACGCGCCAGCACCAGGTAACGCTCGATGCGGCGAGGATTGTAGTCGCGATCCAGGCCGCTCACGATAAACAGAACGTCTACATTTGCAGCCAGCACCTGTTCGCGCACCTGTTTCCCGGGCTGCTTGCGAGAAAGTTTCGTTTTACGATCCAATACCCTGTCAATCACAGGTGCGGTCTCGCGCAGCACTACCCAGTCACCCACACAAGGCCACTCAGAAGAAGAATGCCGAAGACGTCCACTGACACTTGCTTCAATTTCGCCATCCTCGGTCCAAATCAGAAAGTGTTCGCGGTTCGAAGAAGCAACGCGGCCGGGAATACCATCGAACAGTTGTTTTGTAAAAAAGTCGTTCCAACCAAGTTGTTGCAGAAACATGGAGAAGATCCTCTCTTTGTTTGAAAAGGGAATAGACACGCCTCCTGTGCGCCACGGCGTGGAGGCAATTTTCAAGAGAGGTTAGACAATGACTGTCAGAGGCGCTCCGTAGATACGAGAAATTTTATCAGAGTGCCGTATTTCATAACAGCCAGAGGCGGGTTTCATAAATGGTTCCTCAAGCCCAGTAGACGTGGCAAACGTGTATATAATGTTCGGCTTAGAGTCACTGATCTATATTGAAGTACGTGGTCTAGCCTGACCACTCCAGAGATGTTCCGGCCACTTTGTCGGTGAAGCGGAATGCGAAATGCCCGACCGGTCCCATCGCGTGGAGTTGACGCGGTCCTTATTCCTGGCCGCCATCACCGTAGCTGTGCTGATGGCCGGTTATGAAGCACTCAAACAACTTCTCTTTCCTCACATCACAATCTGGCAGTCGCATGCGGCAACCATTTGCTTCACCACGGTCCTGGCGACTTTAACGGCATACTTCATCGGAAAAAGACTGATTGGGCTGAACCAGAAATTGCGGGAGGACATCAACAAGCGCGAGTGGATGAGCAAAGCCCTGGAACAATCGGAAGCGCGCTATCGTTCGCTTTTCGAGCGCAACAAGGCCGGCGTATTTCGCAGCGTGCCCGGAGGAGGCTTCATTGACTGCAACGACGCTTTTGCCCAGATGTTTGGTTATGAACGCGAAGAGCTTCTCAAGCTGCCGCCTCACGTGCTCTACGTGGGCGGCAAGGAGGAGCGCGATTCGCGGATCGTAGAGTTTCGCAAAACCGGGCAAATGAAAGATTTTGAGATCTGTTACCGGCACAAAAATGGCGGCCTGGTGTGGGCGATTCAAAACGTGGCGCTGGCCAAGGATGAAGAGGGCAACGACGTCACCGAGGGCACGGTTGTGGACATCACCGAGCGGCACCGGTTGGAAGAGATGCTGCGCCAGTCGCAAAAGATGGAAGCCGTGGGCAGGCTGGCCGGCGGCATCGCGCACGACTTCAACAATCTGCTCACGGTGATCATGGGATACGGCGGGTCGCTGCGCGACCGGCTCAAGCACGACGATGAGGCCCGCGAACAAGCCAAGCGAATTGCGCAAGCAGCGGACAAAGCCGCCGCTCTCACGCGGCAGTTGCTGGCCTTCAGCCGCATGCAACTGCTCGAGGCCAGGGTCATCAACCTTAACAACCTGGTGGTGAACCTGGAGAAGATGCTGCACCGGCTGATTGGAGAAGACATAGAGCTGATCACCAGGACAACTCTGGGACTGAGGCGGGTGAAGGCCGATCCGGGACAAATCGAGCAAGTGGTGATGAACCTTGTGGTCAATGCTCGTGACGCCATGCCCGAGGGCGGCACGATGACGCTGGAAACTGCGAATGTTGACCTGGACGAAAACTACGCAGCGACACACGCGGGCGTGATCCCCGGAGCTTATGTCATGCTGGCCGTGAGCGATACCGGCACGGGCATGTCGGCTGAAACGCAAGCGCAGATTTTCGATCCCTTCTTTACGACCAAAGAGATGGGCAGAGGCACCGGCCTGGGACTCTCAACTGTCTATGGCATCGTGAAACAAAGCGAAGGCCACATATGGGTCTACAGCGAAGTAGGCCACGGGAGCACCTTCAAGATCTATCTGCCGCAGACGCATGAGGCGGATGAGCCTGCGTCTGGGGAGCATCCGGTGGTTTCCACCACCCGGGGCAGCGAGACGGTCTTGCTGGTGGAAGACGACATCCAAGTGCGGGACCTGACGCGTACCATCCTGACCGCTTGCGGCTATGTGGTGCTGGCTCCGGCGGATGCGCAGACGGCGCTGGCCATGGTGGAACAGCATGCAATGCAGATTCGCTTGCTGCTCACGGATGTCATTATGCCAGGAATTAACGGCCGTGAACTGGCCCGCCAGTTGGTCGGCCGCAACCCGGAGATCAAAGTCTTGTACATGTCGGGCTACACGGAAAACACAATCGGCCAGCACGGGGTTCTTGAACCTGGCACTTACTTCCTGCAAAAACCGTTCACTCCCCCGGCGCTTACAAACAAGGTACGGGAGATACTCGATAATCACGGGAAAGCGAATTGCGGCCCTTTTTAGGGATTCTTTGACGGCAAGAGACATTTGCCAGAAGGACTCGGATCCATGTGCCAATATCCTGCTGATCTCCAGATCGTGACCAGGTTGACTCCAAGCCGGTCGAAGCGGAGCTTCCAGGAATCCACCTGCCTGGAATCATAAAATACACGAACCACATAGGTCTTATGCAGGTCGAGGTTGCTGACAACAATCCTGCCCGGTTGTTGATCGAAGAATATTTTGCCGGAGTCGCCCACGGTCAGATAGACACGCTTGAGTTCGTCATTCTGAATGATCTTGGGAGCATAAATGCCAAGGCAAACCGAGCCTTTATCTGTGCGGTTTGACTGGTCTTCGGCCAGCGCGGTGGATGGAAGAATCGCAGTGTAAGCCGTAAACAGAAGAACAGCATTCACGAGAACAAGCCTGGGAACATTTGCCGGCATGAACAAGAATTGTAGAACGCGGCAACGGCATCGCAAAGCTATGAATCGCTTTCATGTTTGAGCTTGCCTCGGCTTCCGTCAACGACGACAATATTCCCACTCTTGGGACAAAGGACTAACGCAATGCGGCCATTTTCTAAATCAAGAAAGAAATTTCCACTCCTGGAGGTCTGGTCGTGCTTTTAGCCTGTTCACTCTCAATCACGGTCCTGCTGCCACTCATTCTCATCGGCACTCCTGGTCTGGCTGCTCAGGAGAAGCAAGCGCAAAAAGAGATCGAAGCTTTCAACCAGAAATTCCGAGCGGCCATCCTCAAAATGGATAACGCCGCAGTTATCTCCCTATGGGCGGAAGATGGCACCACCCTGCTGCCTGGCATGGCGCCTCTGACAGGAAGATCGAACATTGCGAAGTGGCTCGACGAGGTTACGGCAAAGATGCCGGGCTACCGCGTTACCCGGCCGGATAACGATTTTCACGATATCCAAATCTCGGGAGATTGGGCATCCGAGTGGGGGACAACAATTCAAGTGGCCCAGCCTCCAGGAGACAAAGAACCTATCGAGATCTACGGCAAGATCCTGCTGGTGCTGCATAAAGAAAAAGACGGGGAGTGGAGAATCAAGCAAGAGATGTGGAACGCAAGCCCGCATTCGTGAGAATATTCTGCACCCGACATTTTGCATACCAGGAGCCGCCATGGGAACAAAAGACAAGCGCATTGATACATACATCGCAAAATCGGCAGGGTTCGCGCAGCCTATCCTTCGCGAGCTGCGCGAGATTGTTCACGAAGGCTGTCCGGAGATCGAAGAGACCCTGAAGTGGCGCTCACCTACGTTTATGTACAAGGGCATTCTCTGCGGTATGGCTGCCTTCAAGGAGCATTGTGCCTTCGGGTTCTGGAAGGGCAGCCTGGTGGTTGACGGAAAAAATAACAATGTGGATGCCATGGGCCAGTTTGGGCGTGTTACATCCATGAAGGACCTGCCACCGAGGCGCGCACTGCTGGCCTACGTCAAGCGCGCCAGGCAACTGAATGATGAAGGCGTGAAGGTGCCCTGGAGGTCAAAGCCGAACGGCGAAAAGAAAGATTTGAAGGTCCCGGGTTATTTCACGACTGCCCTGAAGAAAAACAAAAAGGCGCTGGCTAACTTCGCGGCGTTCTCTTACAGCAAGAAAAAAGATTACGTCGAGTGGCTCAGCGAAGCCAAGACCGATGAGACGCGTGAACGCCGGTTGCAGACCTCGGTGGAGTGGATAGCAGAAGGAAAGTCGCGGAATTGGAAGTATGAGAAGTGTTAGGCGGTTGGTCAAGTTCTCTCTTCTACAATCATTCCATGGACCACCATACGGTTGCGGCTATCAGTATTACCGGCACCACTCTTGATGTGCTGGGAAGTCTCTATCTTGCTTACGACTTGTTGGGCGGCCAGCACGGTCCTTTGCGGCTGCTCACCCGGGCGGTAACGTATTCCATCATCTTCGGAATCGGTTACGGTATTGGCCTGGGATTTTTCTACGGTATTGGTTTAGGATTTTTCTTTGGACTGGCCTCCGGGATTGCCACCGGCATCACCATAGCGATTGAACTCAATCGGGCCGCTCGCGGCCGGGACCACTATCCACTGCCCTGGGAAGCCTTGTTCAGCGCCATACGCGGCTTTGGGTTCGGCCTGGGACTTTACAGAATTGTGGGCCTTCGGTTCGCGATCGCGTTTGGCACGCTTATCACCATCGGACAAGTATTTGCTTATTCTCGCGGCATGCGTCCTGCAATGGATTACGAAGCGGCCCGCCGGCCGCGGCTCACGCCTCGTCAGTTCTGGGGAACCATCGTGCGAACGGTCGGCTACATTGCAACCGCACTCATTTGCAGCACTCTGGTTCGCCACATTGATCATCCATGGGCATTCGCGATTCAGGTAGGATTGGTAACGGGCCTGGTCACGGGCACCGGCATCATGGTCAATCCCTTTATCGAGTACTACGCTGACAGCCTGCCGGAGCGGCGCATGGGCGCCTTTGGAATAGGATTGATCCTCTGCGGCTTCACATTGCAATCTCTTCAGTACTGGGTGGCATTGTTCGATATCCGTCTGACCTAGGCGGGCGAGAATAGCCGCTCATGTAATATTGATATCCATGAATCCGCAAATCGGCATAGGCCTCAGTGCTGATTCTCCCCTTCCAGTCCCTTCTGCCTCGCGACGGTCTATTTGGTCGAGCGATGTCGCCATTCTGATTTACCTCGCAGCGGCCACGGTCATGGCGCATATGCTGACCGGCGGGCGCTACGGATTTCATCGCGACGAACTGGCCACGCTCGACGATGCGCGTCACCTTGCCTGGGGGTACGTGGCCTATCCGCCGGTAACTCCGTTCTTTGGCCGCTTGTCGTTGCTGTTTTTTGGAACATCACTAGCTGGGTTTCGTTTCTTTGCTGCCCTGGCGCAGGCAGTGGCGGTGGTGCTCACCGGGTTGATGGCGCGCGAGCTATGTGGAAGGCGAGGAGCGCAGCTCGTTGCCGCATTTGCGGCGGTTGCGTTTTGCCTGGGTGGCGGCGTACTGATGCAGTATGTCTCATTCGACTACTTATGCTGGGTGCTGGCTGCCTATTTTGTCGTTCGCTTGCTCGCGAATGACGACCCGCGCTGGTGGGTTGCCATTGGAAGTGCGATCGGGCTGGGAATGATGACGAAGTACACCATGGGCTTCTTCGTCATCGGCATCGTTGCCGGAGTGCTGCTGACGGATGCGCGCCGGTATCTAAAAAGCAAATGGCTCTGGTATGGCGTTGCCGCGTCGCTGGTAATCTTTTTGCCCAATCTTATCTGGCAGGCGCAGCACCATTTTATATCGCTGGATTTTTTGAAGCATATTCACGAGCGTGACGTGCGCATTGGACGGACGAAAGACTTTCTTCCTGATCAGTTGGAGTTGACGCTCTTCGCCTTTCCGCTTTGTGTGGCCGGGCTTTACTTCTACTTTTTCTCGCAAAAGGGCAGACGCTTTCGCATGCTGGGCTGGATGTATGTGGTTCCTCTGCTGTTGTTCGTGATCGCCAAGGGGCGCGGTTATTACCTGGCGGCGGCTTATCCCATGCTCTATGCCGCGGGCAGCGTGTGGGGCGACGAGTGGCTGGCTTCGTTGCGACGCGGCTGGGCTGGTGCAATACGGGCGCTGGCATGGACAGCGCTGGCAACCAATATTGTAGTCTTCGCGGCTGTGGCCTTGCCGATCGCTCCGGTCAACTCCAGATGGTGGAAGGCTGCAATCAAGACCAATGGCGATTTCCCCGAGGAGATCGGCTGGCCAGAGCTAGTGGAGACGGTCGCCAAGATCCGCGATTCATTGCCGGCAGCAGATCGAGCGCACATGGGAATCCTGGCAGGAAATTATGGAGAGGCCGGCGCCATCAACCTTTACGGTGCGAGCTATGGCTTGCCGCAGGCGATCAGCGGCATCAACTCATTCTGGCAACGCGGCTACGGTAATCCCGCGCCGGAGACGCTGATTGTGGTGGGCCTGTCGCGCCGTTACCTGGACCGTAACTTCTCGGCGTGCGAACTCGCTGGCCATGTCACGAACCCCTACGGCGTGGAGAACGAAGAGACGAAAGATCATCCAGACATCTACGTCTGTCACGGACTGCGCCAGAGCTGGCCTGATTTCTGGAAGCAGTTTCAATATTACGGATAAACGCCGGTTTTGCCAGCATTGCAACGGGGGTAGGCCCGCAAGATTGAATGATTCCTCATTCATTTCAGTTGGATGAGTGCAGCAGGAATTTCAAAACGGGAATTGGTTTCACGGTACAATGTCGCGCATGACCCTCATGCGACGGGCTATCTTAGCCCTGATACTCACTGCTGCCGCCACTGCGGCGCTCGCGCAGGAGATATTGAAACTCAGCCCCGCCTTCGATGACATCGTTCCGCCCAACGCAAAGCTTGAGCGGGTGGCTACCGGCTTCAACAAGTGGACAGAGGGTCCGGTCTGGACACGCGACAACAGTCTGCTTTTTGCTGAAATTCCGGCGAACAACATCATTAGGTTGGTTCCGGGGCAGAGCCCAACGGTTTTCATGCATCCCAGCGGATACAAAGGTACTGAACCCTATAAAGGCCCGGAGCCCGGTTCGAATGGCATGACGCTCGATTCGAACGGCCGTGTCACCGTCGCGGGGCACGCCGGACGGACGGTGTGGCGGCTGGAATCGCTCGATCCCAAGGCTCAGGTCACAGTGCTGGCTGACTCGTATCAGGGGAAGAAGCTCAATAGCCCCAACGATCTTGTATATAAATCGGATGGCTCGCTGTACTTCACCGATCCTCCGTACGGGTTGCCGACGCAGGGAGATAGCGACCCAGAAAAGGAATTGCAAGTCAACGGTGTGTACCGCATCCCAGGGGCGCGACAGCAGAAGCCGGGCGCTCCGCCGGAGCGGGAAAAGTTGCAGCTTATCATCAGCGATCTCGCCAGACCTAACGGCATAGCGTTTTCACCGGACGAGAAATTTTTGTACATAGCCGAGTCAGGCAAGAAACTCTGGATGCGCTATTCGGTGCAACCAGACGGATCGGTCAAAGATGGGGAGGTCTTCCTCTTCACCTCTTCCGACAAATCAGCCGGCGAGAACGCGCCCGGCGGACCGGATGGCATTCGCGTGGACAAGAAAGGAAACCTTTACGGCTCGGGGCCGGGCGGCGTCTGGATCATTTCCCCGGATGGGGACCACCTGGGGACCATCAAAGTGCCCGAAAGGGTCGCCAACATAGCGTGGGGCGACAAGGACGACAAGACGCTCTACATCACCGCCAGCACGAGCATCTATAGCATCAAGTTGAAGATTGCCGGCGTAAGGAACTGAATCGCTCTCGAGCTTCGATGGCTGCGGACAAAGAGAAAAAAACGCGAACCATGCTGGCCAAGATCTATGTTGTGTTGAGCGGAGCTATCCTGTTCGTGGTGGGTGTGGTCGGCTTCTTTCGTCATGAGATGTTCAATCTCGCATTTCCTCCAGCGCATAACGTATTTCACCTGGCCAGCGGCGTAATCGCACTCTGGGCTGGCCTGGGAAAAAGCGCCCAGGGCGTGCGATTATTTGGCCTGATCTTTGGAGCGATCTACATCCTGGTCGCCATCGCAGGCTTCGCCGGTCTGAAAGACCTTGGTCCAATGCAACTGGGATTGAACTCGCATTACAACGTTATTCACCTTGGGGTTGGGCTGTTGAGTCTGGCAGCGGGGATTGCCAGCGGAAAAACGAGCGGGGCGCAGTAGAGCTGTAAATTCCTTTGAGCAATCAATAACTGAAAATCAATTGTTCTGGCCTGGTATCTGCCTAGTTATGGGAAGCCGTACTTGGCTCACGACAGAGAAACTCGAGTTCCTTGAATGGCTTCTCTTTATGCGGCGGCACCTGGAGGTGCTTGGCCTGCATCATCTGTTCCAGCAGGGACTTCCCCATCTTCAATCCAAGATCAGGATCGCTCTCATACGCAGGGTCGCTCTCTGCCTGCTGCAGAGTAACGAGTTTGAATCCGCGCTGCTTCAAAAGATCAATCAATTGCGGCAGCATGACCGCATCAAATGCGCCGACGTGAAGCAGCAGAACGTGCTTGACATCCCTTCCATAGACCAGCTTTGCCATCTCTTGGCCGAGGCTGATGTACTCCGCGGCTGTGCTGAGATAACTGGCCTTTAATTGCTCGATGGCCTTCGCATCTTTTTTCGCCGCGCAGCGCGCATAGGGAGCGTTCCAGGCGTAGTCTGAAAAATCCACCGTCACCTCGGCGACGCGATACCCGTGGTCCGTGAGGAAGGAGCGTAGGGCGCGTCTTTTTTTCAGCGTCTCGCCCTCAGTGAGATAGGGATAACGAAACCATCGCCAATCCTCGCCCTGCATCATGCATTGCAGCAACGGTTCGTTGACTTGTATGTCATGCTCAAAGGCTTCCACGCTGTTGGCATTGAGGTCCATGTGCGAATAAGAGTGATTGCCCAGAGGGAGCCCGGCCGCCCTCCAAAGCTTCAATACTTCTACGTCCTCAGGGGCTTGTTGCAGTTTTTCGGCATTCATGAATCCGTAACTCTTCGGCGCATGCGCGTCTTCCAGCGCCTTGATGATCTGTTTGGCAACATCTTCCCGGGTCACGCCTGGCGGCAACTGGGCGTGCGCCGGTAGATCATCGAATGTCAGCGCGATCTCTTGTCCAAACGAAGAGGCAACTGCGACGAAAAGACACAGAAGCAGACAGAAAAGAGCGGGCTTCCAAATTATCAATCTCAAAGATGGCTTCATAGCGCTGGAAGGATACTAAGAAACTATCCGCTGGGTCGAGTGTTTCTACTGGTTCTGCATTTAAAATCCATGGCCCTGCCGGACTAGGCCTGGCGAGCAATGACCCTGTGGTCGGAATTTAGCCCAAGCTGTGTGAACAATGGCTGCGCGGGGATTCTAACAGCTGTATCTTGCTTGGCTATTTTGGTGCTTTTGACAGGAGAACAGAATAGTCATCCGCAGTTTTCGACGCAGCCTCCATGGGATGAACGTGGATCAGTCTCCGCCACTCGCTTGGCGCCTGGTCATCAATGAGGATGTTTGGCTTCGGCAAGAATCCGAGGAAGCAGTCCTCTAATCCCAACTCCTGGGCTGAATTGCGCGCGTACTCGGCTCCGCCTGAACTCCAGGCGTACAGCACAACGCCACTCTGAAAGAGTTCCCGCACGTGAGCAATAACCCTAGTCATGGGAATGCGCTTCGATCCGGCGGAGCGCACGAGTGTGTCGTCCACATCTACGTAGGCTACGATTTTAGTCGAGAAGGTCATGTTCTCCGATCAGATTAGCAACGGCGTAACGTGCAAGAAGCCGCCGGTCACTTTGTCATAGGCAGCAAAATCTTCTCCAGCAACGGCACAGGCAGCGGTCCCTGGTCCAGGGCCTGGTTGTGGAATTCCATTAAGTTAAAATCTTTCCCCTTTTGGGCTTCGTACTTCTTACGCAAAGTCCACCACTCGTTGATGCCCACGTAATACGTCGGCAACTGGGTTGAGGTCAGCTTGGCGCGCTGCAGCTTGCCCTCGGCCTCGGCGCGGGTCTGGAAGGCGGAGTTCATCATCAGATCAAGGGCTTCGTCGTCGCTCATGTTCATGGTGTGCATGCGAACATCGAGAATCGCATTGGCCAGCACGCGCAGGCGGATCTTCTTCATGCTGAGAACGAAGCGCGGGTCGTGGCCGAGGAAACCCTCTTCCATTATGACTTGGGCGATGTACTCCGCCCATCCTTCGATATAAGCGCCGTTGCCCAAAACCGCACGCAGCAGACGGCGTTCTTTGGGCTCGACACTGTTGGCGTGTTCGAACTGGATGTAGTGTCCGGGCAGGGCTTCGTGGATGCTGAGCCACTTCAGCACCCAGTTGTTGTACTCGCGGAGCTTGGATTCGGCGCGCTCTTCAAGCATCTTGGGATCAATAGGTGTGACCCAGTACTCCGCCTCGGCCTCGGGCTCGAGCGGCGGCGCGGCGTGGAAGCCCGCAACCGAATAGGTGCCGCGCATGAAGACCGGGGTCGGAATCACTTTGAGGTTCTCGCGGTCGCTGAGCGCAACGATCCTCTTTTCGCGGATGAACTGAATGATGCCGTCAAGATCTTGCTTCACGTGATCAATGAGCTGGTCGCGTTGTACGTGGTCATCGGCGATCTTGGTCAAGACCTCGCCGATGATCTTGTTCTCGCGGTCGCGCGTGGAGAGATCGGCATGATCGCTATGATCGGGATACATTTGCGCATGCAGAGGCAGCGCGATCTGCAGCATCTGCGCGCGCACGTTTTTAAGTTCGGCTTCGGCGCTGGTCAACACCTGCTCCGGAGTGATATCGGTTTCCATGACGTACTTGAACTTGGCGTCATAGAATTCCTTGCCCAGCCGCCAACTGCGTGGATTAGGACGCTTGCCTAAATCCTGCTGTAACCACTGGGAAAAATCTTCCAGAGCGGCAACCGCAAGCGGCACCAGCTTTGCATACCTGATCTTGAGCTTGCCGGCCTGATCACCCGAGAGCTGGGCAACCTGTTCCTTAATATCGCTCTGAATCAGATCAATGTTGCCCTCGTTTTCCTCCACGGCAACTTTCACATAAATGGGGTCGGAATCCACAAGCATAGCTTTGGCTTGCTCCAGCAAGCGCGGAATCTGCTCCATGCGCGAAAACACATGGCCCAGACGAACTTCTGTAGACGCGTAGTTCTGTGTCAGCGGCAGAAAGAGTGCGTTTCCAATCGTTTCGACGTAGAGGGTAGGATCGTGCTGGAAGCGGCGGATCTGGTCCAGATCCAGCAGGCTCTGCCCAATCTGGTCGTCGATAAGCTGCCAGTCGGCGGCGTCCTGCAGTGACGCCCGGGTGCGCTTGCAGCCTTGCCAGGCGGAATAAAATTTTCGCTGGCGTTCGATGGCGACCGGGCTGTAATCATCAAGCTGAGCGTCGAGCTCAATGGTTTCTCCGGTGACGGCGTCGGTGTGCTTGTGATATCCCGCCTGGGAGGCGCCGACGGGAAAAAGCGCCAGCGACTCGCGCATGAAATCATCGGTTCGGCAGGAGACAGCTTGCGGGGGATTGCCGGTTTTTGATTGTCCTTTGCCGGCCGTCTTCTTTGAGTTCGTTTGGGCAGCAGCAACCATACAGAAGACCGCAATCACGAAAAGCAACTTCATTCTAAGCTCCTGAAATGCAAGGAAGAGTATAAATGGGCTTCGCTGGTTTCGAAATTGGGGCCGCAACCAAACTCAATGAGAATTAATCCTCCTATACTACTGTTGTAGCCGTGGTGATTGCCTTCTGCGTCGCCATCGAAAGCGAGGGAAGCGAATGGGAATTAGTACAGCTTTGACCAAGCAACTGCGGTTGACGCATCCCATCATTCAGGCGCCGCTTGCGGGCGGCGGGGACACACCCGATCTGGTTGCGGCAGTATGCAATGCCGGAGCGCTGGGCTTTATTGGGGCGGCATACCTGACACCAGAGCAGATCATTGACCGAGGACGCGCAGTTCGTGAGCAAACCGCGCAGAGATTTGGCATTAATCTGTTCGCGCCCTGGCCGGTTCCGCAGGTCCCAAAACAAACCCAAGCTGCGCTCGAGCGTGTAGCGCCCTTCTTCGCAGAGTTGGGCTTACCAGCTCCCTCCATGCCCGAATCTGTTGGCAGTTCATTCCCAAAACAACTGGATGCCGCCATCGAAACTGGCGCTTCCGTCTTTAGCTTCACCTTCGGTACACTTCCTGCGAACGCAATGGAAGCAATCAAGCGGTGCGGGCTGTTCGTAGTGGGCACGGCAACAACAGTCGCTGAAGCGGCCTTGCTGGAAAGCGCGGGTGTTGATGCGGTGGTAGCACAAGGCAGCGAAGCCGGAGGCCACCGTGGAACATTTGCCGGGGACTTTAACTCGGGCATGGTGGGAACCATAGCGCTGGTTCCGCAGATTGTGGATGCTCTGAAAATACCGGTCATTGCTTCGGGCGGCATTATGGATGGCCGCGGCATTGCCGCGGCCCTGGCGCTTGGCTCGAGTGCAGTGCAAATGGGAACCGCCTTTCTCACCTGCAAGGAGGCGGGTGTGCCGGAAGCCTACAAAGAAGCGATCCTTAACGCACACGAAGACGAGACACGTATAACACGCGCCTTTTCAGGCCGGCCGGCGAGAGGCATTGTGAATCGTTTCATGACAGCGGTTGAACCCGATGGCAACTTGGCGGCCATTCTTCCATTCCCAATTCAGAACGCGCTGACCCGGCCGCTTCGGACCGCAGCCGCCCAGCAAGGCCGGGCGGAGTTTCTCTCGCTCTGGGCTGGACAAGGCGTCCGCCTGGCGCGGCGCCAATCAGCCGCCGATCTTGTTGCAAGGCTTGTGAATGAGACTGAAGCGGCCATAGCCCGGTTGTGAATTTACGTTGCTCCTGTTGTAATGAATACGAAAAAATGGGAGGCGAGGATGACTGAGAACATGATGAATGAGAAAAGCAATTTGAGCCTACTG
>Ga0222749_10000571_pt1 | contig 22141 bp, 12 predicted proteins | sample IncBWH2Mmetat_FD_197234 | JGI IMG/M metagenome (GOLD analysis project Ga0222749, IMG submission 197234) | Metatranscriptome of lab incubated forest soil microbial communities from Barre Woods Harvard Forest LTER site, Petersham... | ecosystem: Environmental > Terrestrial > Soil > Temperate... | reverse complement strand
TCGCTGGAATCGGACGGCATGACGCAGACCGGCGCGCTGCTGGGAACGATCGAGTACATGTCGCCGGAACAGGCGATGGGGAAGGCGCTCGACGGACGGTCCGATCTGTTCGCCCTGGGGCTGATTTTTTATGAGCTGCTGACGTGCAAGATGCCGTTCAAGGCCGACACGGCGATGGCCAGCCTGCTGAAGCGAAATCAGGAGCGCGCGCTGCCCGCTGCGGAAATCGATGCGACGATCCCGAAGGGGTTGAGCGACATCGTGAGCAAGTGCCTGGAGCGCGATCTGAACTTGCGCTATCAGAACGCGCAGGAAATTCTGACGGATCTGGACGCGTGGCAGGGGAAGCGTCCGATTTCGGCTTCCATCGTGATGCCAGGGCCGGCCGCCAAGGATGCGGTTCCCTGGAAGTGGATCACTGCGGGGGCAGTGGCAGTTGCCGTGGTATTTGGCGGGTGGGGGTTAAGCGGGAAACTCACGTCCAAGACCGGAAGCAAGACGCCGGTAGGGCCGGAGGTATCGCTGGCAATTTTGCCATTCAGAAATGCTTCAACGGATTTGTCGATCGACTGGCTGGGGCCGAGCTTGGCGGACATGCTGAACACGGACGTGGGACAGTCGGCGCACCTGCGGACGATTTCGCCGGACCGTCTGCATCAAGTGCTATCGGATTTGCGGATTACCCCGGGCGCCACAATTGATTCCACCATGGTGGAGCGGATCGCGCAGTTCAGCAGTGCCGATACCGTGGTGTGGGGACAATACGTCAAGTTCGGCGAGCAGATTCGAATTGACGCGACTCTGTTGGATTTGAAACACAATCGCCGGGCGCCGTTGAAAATTGAAGCGGCGAGCGAGAAGGAAATTCCACGCACGGTGGACGGGCTTGCCGAACTGATTCGAAAGAATCTGTCGGTTTCTTCGGACGTAATGAAGGAATTGAAGGCCAGCTCGTTCCAGCCGAGCACTAAATCAGTGGCCGCGCTGCGCGAATACAACCAGAGCGTGCAGATGCTGCGCGAGGGCAAGAATCTCGATGCCGTCAAAACGCTCCAGGCGGCCGTTCAAGAGGATCCTCAGTTTGCCCTGGCGTATTCGCGGCTGGCGGAAACGGACTCGGCGCTGGGGTACGACACGGAAGCGGAGCAGAATTCGCGTAAGGCTCTGGAACTCAGCCAGCAACTGCCGATGGCGGAGAAGTACCTGATCGAAGCGAATCACGCGCGGGTGATGAAGGACACCAAGAAGGCTATCGAAGCCTATGAAAACCTTGCGAGAACGACGGCCGACAATCAGGACGTGGAGTACGCCCTAGGTGGATTGTATGAAGACAGCGGTGAACTCGATAAAGCCCTTACGCATTATGGCAATGTGCTGAAGTCTGACCCCAAGAGCCTGGATGCGCTCCTGGCCACGGGGCGCGTGCAGAGCAAGCGCGGCGATCCGCAGGCTGGATTGGATTCCCTGAGCCGGGCACTGAGCATTGCGGTCCAGATAGAGAATCTCGAGCAGCAGGCCATGATTCTGCAGGCTACCGGTGTGTCTTATAAGCTGCTCGGCAGGTCCGAAGAAGCGCTGCGCAACTACCAGCAATCCATGGACATCAATACGCGTCTCGGCAAGAAGCGCGGAGTGGCCGCCAATCTAAGTGAAATTGCTCAGGTTCAGATTCGCATGGGCCAACCCGACCTGGCACTAGCCGGCTTCAAAAAGGCGCTTAGTCTTCGTCGGGAAATCGGGGCCAAGAAAGAAGTTGGAAACACACTGATCAACATCGGGCAGCTTTACGAGGATCGCGGTCAGCACGACGCCGCTCTGCAGAACTTCAAGGAGGCGCTGCAGATCGAGCGGGATAGCGGCGACGAAAAATATCAAGCCTATTGCCTCAACGACATCGGCAATGTCGATTTTTCCAAGGGCGAGTATCAGGACGCACTCATCTACTTCCAGCAAGCACTGCAGATTCGCGAGAAGCTGAACAGTCCCGATGAACTTGCCGAGACGCTCTCTAATGTCGGCGCGACCATGGCCAAGACCGGACAATACGACAAGGCCATTCAGAACCATCTGCGTGCTTTGGATCTCGAGCGCAAAGCCGGCGATAAACGCGGGGCCGCGCTTGATTCTTCCAGTCTCGGCACTCTCTTCGGCTACCAGGGACGCCTGGGGGCTGCGGTGAATTCGACGGGCGAGGCGGTATCCACTTTGCGTGACATGAAGGACCGCAGTCTATGGATGGCTCAGGCTGTCAACGGGTCTGCCAATGCTCTTATCCAGGCCGGGCGCGGCGCCGAGGCTCAGGCCATTTTCAAGGAAGGCAGCGACCTCGCGCGCGAATTGAAGAGCGACGCGGCTCTCGCGGAAATCTTGACTTCCGAGGGCGACGAGGCTTTTTACCGCGGTGATTCGAAGTCCGCTAGAACCTCTTATCAGCGTGCACTGGAAGCTGCGCAGCGCGCCAAGTCACGCGAGGATGTTGTTACGGCCCAGCTCGGCCTGGCGAAAGTTCAATTGCAAGAAGGCGACTCACGTCGCGCCCTCGCTACATTCCGAAGTCTTGCGGAACAAGCCAACACCATGGGCCTCAAGTACGCCTCTCTGGAATCCTCGATCTACGTTGCGCAGGCGCTCTTGCATGATAAGAACTATTCGGATGCCATTCGTGAGGCTCAGAACGCGCTTACTCAAAGCGAGTCTCAGTCGCTACGGATGTTGATGGCGAGAGCGCATTATCTGCTCGGAACTGGGTTGCGCGCGAGCGGTAATCCGTCGGAAGCTGCCAATCACTTTCGCGATGCCGTTCGAATCTGGGACGAGGTTCGCAAAGAACCCGGGGCTGAAAAAACACTCGAGCGCCCGGATCTGAAATCCTTCTACGCCGAGGCTTCGCAAGCCTCCACCGCAAAGAATTAACACTCAGCCAGTCCCAAGAAAGTTGACTCCCACCGATAAAAAAATGGGCCGGGCAAATTGCCCGGCCCCAATCTCACGGAACTATCGATTCGTCTTCCGATCACTTGAACTGGACGTCGGCGTTGTGCTGCACACCGTCGCCCACATTGAGGGTTATCGTGAAGCAACTGCCTGCCAGGGACTTCGGAGTTTTCCAGTTGATGTGGTAACTCCCGTTTCCGTCGTTGATAAACCCCGAACTGGTTTCAGTATCAACAGGTATAGAGTTGGTGGTCACAGTTACGTTGCCAGCCGAACAGCTGGGGACTGCAAATAGGGACAAGTAGCCATTTGGGGGGAAGTTCAGGTTTTTCACTGGACCCCCGTTAAAGCCCAGGGATGACGCAACTGGGTAGAAGAGCTGCCACTTAAGTGGTATGGAGGACCCTGCTTTGGCAGTGTTAATCACACCGGGGGCCTGATTCGCTACCGGTGAGCCGTAACCTACGAACTGATACGGCGGAATCGCAAATGGCGAGGGCGAATTCGGGGTCGAGAAAAAGTCGGCCGCGACCACCATTGAATTGTAATCGCTGCCTCCACTGCCGCGCGTTGGGTCCGGCGACACGGGATCAGCCAGAAACCCCACTCCATAAGCGACCCAGGCGTTACCGTTACTTCCTTCGGGTGCGGTGAGCATCTGTGGAGCGGCCGGAGTCGCGTCATTCGTGGTGTACGTCAGGATGTTGCTGATGTCTTCGCTGCTGTGGACCGCCCCAGCAACAAATGGGTCGAAGCCTGTCGTCTTTGGACATTGTTGTGACGTCGAGGACGCTCCATTCAGCGAGCAGGCGACATCAAAAATAACCGAAAAATTGTTCTCATCTGTAAATGTCGTGCATGTGGGCCCCGGTGTGCTATCGGTTGACGGAAACGTTAGACGAATCGCACTGTTGCAATCCGATTGTGCCAGCACGTTTGGCGAGATCGTCATGGTCGTTCCAGCCGCCACGCTGAAATCGGCTGGGTAAATCACGTTGTACAGCAGATGTGTCCCGAATTGAAAACTATTGGTGACACCGTTTCCCTTCAGCGGAAGCGTGATCGCCGCCGGGCCCGTGCCCACCGCACTCAACTCCTGCTCCGCGTTCACAGGGCCTGCTACTGTGCTCGTACCGAAGGCGTAGTACTGATAAGCCGTGCCAAAGTCGAAAAACGCCTCGTAGCCGATGATGCCGTTGGGATTATTCGTGCTGGGAGTCAGCACATTGTTCACAAACAACGGCCTCGTCCCAGTAGACGTGCCCAATGTGAAAGGCTCGCCGCCGCCGTTCACCACACAGTTGTTCACACAGGGATTCACATTTGTGGCATCGAACAGCATCGTCCAGTGCGTGCCGTCGTTGCTTGCTGCGATCGAGTACTGATAGCCATCGTAGGCAGAACCGAAGTGATCAATGTTTGGGAATACCACGATCGTCGACACCGCACTGGGGAATGTTGCAAGAATCCAGTTGCCAGCGGGTAGTCCGGTGATCGCAGCACCAGTGCCGCCGATATAGACACGAAACGCATTAGCAGCCAGCCCGGGCCCCGTCGGGGTGAATGTCGGACCCGGCACATCGCCTGAATCGAAGTTACTGAGTTGGGCATAGCTGGTGATGGGCCCTGTGAAATTAGCGATGTTAGTGTCGCTCACGTAGATTTGCGCCTGTGCGACCGGGCTGTAAATGCCGACCAAACAACAGGTAACTACAAAAGGCGCGATTAGGCGCATCTTCAATCTGAATAGGTTCATGAGGCCCTCCTGGGGGCTGGGTGTGCCAGTGGAACGAAGACAACGACAATCGGGGCTTAACTTCGAGAGGAACAGGGGACTGGAGCCTCTTACGAGCGTTCATTGGCCGCAGAAATTCTGCGATTTATGCGGAGGTAAGTCAAGAAAAAACGGTTTATCAGGCCCCTTCCGAAGGGCTGCAATGAATGAAGCAACAAATTGTTTCCCGGTCGTACCACTTGTCTGACTGGAAATGCGCGAGTAACAAATCCACGCTATACTTAGAAGGTTATGCTGGCGGTCAACAATATCACTATGCGGTTTGGGCCGCGCGTTCTCTTTGAGAACGTGACGTGTACGTTCATGGCCGGGCGGCGCTATGCCGTCACCGGACCCAACGGAGCTGGTAAGTCTACGTTTATGAAGATCTTGACTGGGGAGCTGGAGCCGACGAACGGTTCCATTACCCGGCCGAAAAAAATGGGTGTTTTGCGGCAGGACCAGTTTGCCTTTGACCAGTACCGCGTGATTGACACCGTGATCATGGGCAATGCGTCGCTGTGGAAGGCGCTCGAAGAGCGCGACAAACTGTATGCCAAGCCGCACGATGAACTGACCGATGCCGACGGGATGCGCCTCGGAGAACTGGAAGGCATCGTCGGAGAAGAGGGCGGATACACGGCGGAGGCGGATGCCGCGGTGCTGCTCGACGGGCTTGGCGTGGAAGACACGCTGCACGAGCGCAAGATGGGCGAATTACAGGGCGGGCAAAAAGTGCGTGTACTGCTGGCGCAGGCGCTCTTCGGAAATCCCACGGCGCTGCTGCTGGACGAGCCGACTAACAACCTGGACCTGGATTCGGTGCACTGGCTGCAAAGATATCTTTGCGATTACGAAGGCGTGCTGATCGCCATTTCGCACGACCGGCACTTTTTGAATAGCGTTTGCACGCATACAGCGGACATCGACTACGAAACGATCATCATGTACATCGGCGGATACGACGACATGGTGGTGGCCAAGACGCAGATCCGCGGCCGGATCGAAGCGGACAACGCTAATCGCGAAAAAAAAATTGCGCAGTTGCAGGATTTTATCGCGCGGTTTTCGGCGGGCACGCGCTCCGCGCAGGCTACTTCCCGCAAAAAAGAAGTCGAGCGGCTGCAAACGACGGAGCTCGCGCGGAGCAACATCCAGCGTCCTTATATCAAGTTCGATATGAAGCGAAATTCGGGAAAACATCCGCTGGAGATTCGCAGTGTCGAGAAATCGTACGATGATTTGAAAGTGATTCCGCGATTTTCGGCGAGCGTAATACGTGGCGAAAAAATCGCTCTGATGGGGCGCAACGGCGCAGGCAAGACCACGATGCTGAAGTCGCTGGTTCGCAATGCCCCTGGATTTATCGACGATGATGCCCAGCAATTCCCGATCGACGGCGGCGAGGTGCGTTGGGGACACGAAGTGGCGGTGGGGTATTTCGCGCAAGACCACGGCGAGTCCATCACCAAGGGCATGACGGCCATCGATTGGCTGTGGCAGTTCGACCCCTCCGCTTCCCAGCAGGAGCTGCGCGGGCTGATGGGGCAGATGCTTTTCAGCGGCGAAGATGCGCTGAAGCCGACTCGCGCGCTTTCCGGCGGTGAATCGGCACGGCTTATTTTTTGCCGGCTGATGCTGCAAAAGCCGAATTTTCTGGTGCTGGATGAGCCCACGAATCACCTGGACCTGGAATCCATCAACGCGCTGAACATCGCGCTGCAGCGCTACGATGGCACGGTGTTGTTGGTGACGCACGACCACGATGTGATCGACGAAGTGGCCACGCGCATTTGGCATTTTCAGGACGGTAAGGTGGAAGACTTCAAGGGCCCGTACGAAGAATATGCGGCTTACGAAGAAGCAAAGGCCGCGCAAGCGCCAGCAGCCGCGCCGCGCGGGGGTACTCGCCGTGCTTCGGTTCCCTCATAGAGCGCGTCCGGCTGCTGCGCCCGAAGCCCACGCCCACTGAAAATTGAAACCGCCCAGATGCCCGGTGACGTCCACAACTTCGCCGATGAAAAATAGCCCCGGGACTTTCTTGCTCTCCATGGTTTTGCTCGACAGCTCATCGGTGTCCACGCCGCCGGCCGTGACTTCGGCTTTTTCGTAGCCTTCCGTGCCAGCGGGGACGACACGCCAGGCATGAATATTCTTCTCGAGTTGTGCGAGAGAGTCGTCGGTCCAGTTTGCTAGTGCGTTTGCCTCCAGCCAAAGTTCGGCGAAGCGTTTCGGCAGAATTCCCAGAAATGCAGCGCGCGCCGCGGCGCTGTTGCGGACTTTCGCCGCACGAATCGCCGATGTGACCTCGCGATCAGGTGCAAGATCGACTTGGATAGGCTGGTTTTTCTCCCAATAGGATGAAATTTGCAGGATTGCTGGGCCGCTTAGGCCGCGATGGGTGAAGAGCATTTTTTCGCGGAAGGAATGATTGTTGGCGGACGCAATGACGTCGGCCGAGACACCGGCCAAATCGCTGTAGAGTTTGTAGTCTTTTCCGCCCAGAAGAAAGGGCACCAGGCCGGGCTTGGTGGTAATGATGTTCAGGCCGAATTGTCGCGCGAGCTCGTAGCCGAAAGGAGTAGCGCCTATTTTGGGAATGGAAAGTCCGCCAGTGGCGACGACGAGTGCTGATGATTGAAATTCTGCCGCTTCGGTGCGAACGACAAACTGCGCGGTTCGCTGCACCTCCTGGACTTTGCAGTTGAGAAAGATCTGCACGCCGGCGGCGCGGCATTCCGCTTCCAGCATATCGGTGATGTCTTGCGCGGAACGATCGCAGAAAAGCTGCCCCAGCGTTTTTTCGTGGTACGGGATGCGATGTTTTTCGACGAGGGCGATGAAATCGGAGGGAGTGTAGCGCGCCAAGGCGGACTTAGCGAAATGTTCGTTCGCGGAGAGGAAATTTTCCGGCTGACAATGCAGATTGGTGAAGTTGCAGCGGCCTCCGCCGGAGATGAGGATTTTCTTGCCGATGCGGTCGGCGCGTTCCAGCACGGCCACACGCCGCCCGCGCTTGCCGGCCTCAATAGCGCAAAGCAGACCAGCGGCTCCAGCGCCAAGGATTAGAGCGTCAAATTTGTGGATCAACGGTGCATCTCATTCGAACGGCGAGCAACCGCCCGTGAGTTTCCGCGGCGGCTGGTCTCAAGGTTAAACTAAGAACGGGAGAAGACCGAGAAATTTGCCTCCAATTATCAGCGCGCAGGGACTTTCGAAGCGATACGGCGCGGCGCCGTTGTTCCAGAATATTTCGTTCACGGTTTCTGCTGGCGATCGCATCGGCGTAGTTGGGCCGAACGGCTCTGGCAAGTCCACGCTGCTGGAGATGTTGATGGGGGGCGTCAAACCGGACAGCGGGGATGTGGCGATTCGAAAGGGAACGCGGCTGAGTTACGTCGCCCAAATTTCGGAGTTCGCCGCGGGAGTAACCATCCGAAGTGTGATCGAGGGAGCGCTTGAGCGAGCGAGGGTTCCAGACGGGGAGCGCGCATCACGTTCCGCGGAGACGCTGGGCCGCGCCGGTTTTGTGGAACTGGATGCGGAAGCCGCGACACTCTCCGGCGGCTGGCGCAAGCGCCTGGCGATTGCCGAGGCTTTGGTGCAGGTGCCGGACATCCTGCTCCTTGACGAGCCGACCAATCATCTGGACCTCGCGGGGATTCAATGGCTCGAAACGGTTTTGCAAAGCGCGGCGTTCGCGTGTGTGATGGTCAGCCACGACCGCTACTTTCTGGAAAACGTTGTGAACGAGATGGTAGAGCTGAATCGTGCTTACGAGGATGGGGCGCTGCGCGTCAGCGGAAACTACAGTAGTTTCCTGGAAGCGAAGGAAGAGTACCTGCACGCGCAGAAAAAGAGGCAGGAGTCACTCGAGAATCGCGTGCATACAGAACTGGAGTGGCTGCGGCGAGGACCGAAAGCCCGTGCCACGAAAGCGAAAGCGCGCATCGACAAGGCCCACGAAATGATCGGCGAGCTTGCGGCGATGAATGCGCGCAGCCGCACCGGCAGCGCGGAGATTGATTTCTCCGCAACCAATCGGAAAACCAAACAACTCATTACCTTGGACGGCATCTCTTTCGGCATCGGGAGCCGCACGCTGTTCAAAGATATTCACTTCAGCGTGACTTCGGGGATTCGCGTCGGGCTGGTCGGACCCAACGGCAGCGGCAAAACAACTTTGCTACGGCTGCTGCGCGGAGACATCAAACCGGAATCCGGAAAGATCCGGCGCGCCGATGGATTGCGAATCGTGTATTTCGACCAGAATCGTGAACTCGATCCGGACACCACGCTGCGCCGCGCGCTGGCTCCGGACAGCGACGCGGTGATTTATCAGGACCGCGTGATTCATGTGGCTTCCTGGGCGGAGCGGTTTCTGTTCTCGAGCGAGAACCTCGAGCAGCGCGTCGGTCGGCTCTCCGGAGGCGAACGCGCACGCGTCTTGATTGCCCAACTGATGCTCCAGCCGGCCGATGTGCTGCTGCTCGACGAACCTACTAACGATCTCGACATACCGACCCTGGAAATCCTGGAAGAGAGCCTGCTCGAATATAGCGGAGCGCTGGTGCTGGTAACGCACGACCGCTTCATGCTGGACCGCGTTTCGACGGTGGTACTTGGGCTCGATGGTCTGGGCACAGCGGAACGCTTTGCCGATTACTCGCAATGGGACGCTTGGCAGCGGCTTCAATTGGCTAGGGCCAAGCAAGTTCCAGCGGCGGCGAGTTCACGCGCAGCTATAAGTACAGAAGCCGTCCCGTCTTCTGCTCCTAAGAAGAAACTCTCCTTCAAAGAGGTCCGCGAGTTTGCCAGTATCGAGCAAGACATCGCCAAGGCCGAGGAGAAGCTGCGACTCAAACACTCTTCTCTCGAAGATCCGCAGGTAATGGGAGATCGCATTCGTCTTCAGGATGCTCTCGCCGAAATAACGGAAGCGCAGAAAGCCGTGGATCAGCTCTACGCGCGCTGGGCGGAGCTAGAACAAAAACAGGGCTGAACGGTATCGGTCCTCGTTCACCAACTTTATTTACTCAGAAGAGCCTTCCAGCGGGCCCAAGCGTCGGCGCGAGCCTTTTTGTCGGCATCCTTGGCGTCCGGCGCTTCGCCGGAGCGCATGAATCCGTGGACCGCGCCCTCGTAGGTCACAGGCTCGTAGGTCTTGCCGGCGGCCTTCATGTTTGCGATGGCATCGGGAATCATGGCCCCAATGCGCGCATCGTTTCCGGCATAAAAGCCGTAAACCGGCGCTTTGATGCGTGTCATGGCGTCCTTGTCCGGCGGCGGCCCATAGAAGGAGAAAGCAGCCGCGAGATCCCCGCGGTTGGTTGCAAAGCGAAACGTCTGGCCACCGCCCCAGCAGAAGCCCCCGACGAAAAGCTTGCCGTTCGAAGCAGGGAGCTTAATGCCGTAATCCGCTACGGCGTTCAAGTCCGCGGTCACCTGGTCGGGGTTGAGATGGCTAGCGGCTTCGTTAGCCTTGCCTTCGGCAAAGTCGGAGGTACGTCCGCCATTCGGCGCCATTCCGGAGAGAAGATCAGGCGCGACCGCGATGTAACCCGCGGCAGCCACTTCGTCCGCAAGCTCCTGCGCCCAATCGGACAAACCGAAAATCTCGTGGATGATCAGTACCACGGGCGTTTTGCCCTTGGACTCGGGATAAACGACGAATGTTTCGACCGAGCGGCCGTCATGCTTGATGGTGACCCACTCGCTATGGCGCGGAGATTTTTGCAGGCTGGCGCGCGCCCAGTCCTGCGCGGAAGCAACTTGAGCAACGCAAAGAATCAGCAAGAGGCTCAGAGCAATACGTTTCATACGGCGGTTTCTCCTTCGAAGATGGTATGGCCGGAGCCGTATTCTAATACGCTCGGACAGGAAATTGGCGATGGATATTCAGATTGGGGAAGCGGGCAAGTGCGACCGCGAAGCTTGAGTAAGAAGCCAGCAAGCGACGCGGGTTTATTCGTAACGCAGTGCCACCATTGGATCGACGGCGGTGGCCCGGCGCGCGGGAATGTAGGAGGCCGCCAACGCGGCAAGCGCGAGCACCATGGCGATGCCGATGTAGGTAAACGGATCGCTGGGACGTATGCCGAAGAGCAAAGTGGTCATGGCGCGCGCGGCGAAAAAGGCAGCCATGCTCCCGAGCAGCAGGCCGATGGCCGCAAGGCGCATGCCGTGGCCCACGACCAGGCGCAGCACATCGCGCCGCTGAGCTCCGAGCGCCACGCGCACGCCGATTTCGTGCAGGCGTTCCGTGACGGCGTAGCTCATCACGCCATAAATGCCCACTGAGGCCAGCATAAGCGCGAGCGCGGCGAATGCACCCACCAGCCACAGCGTGAGGCGGCGTGAAGCCATCGTTTCGGCCATGACTTGCTCCATCGGGCGCATGTCGTGTACGGGCAGCTCAGGATCGATTTGCGCCACCAGGCTGCGCACCGCTCCGTACACGGCGCCGGGATCGCCGTGTGTGCGCACCGCAAGCCCGACGTAAGACCAGGGATTTTGCGGAAACGCGTGATAGCTTTCGAGAGAGACGGATTCTCCGAGACCGTTATGCAAGACGTTGCCGACCACGCCCACCACTTCCGATGGTTTGTCACCCATGACGTTGCAGTGCTTGCCTAAAGGATCCTGTCCGGGCCATAGGGTTTCGGCAAGCTTCTGGTTGATAACCAGAACAGGACTTGAGTTGGCGCTGTCGGAGGCGAGTAATTCACGGCCCCGTAGCAACGGAATGCCCATGGCTTGGAAGTAGCCAGGATTGATGGCGTGCACTCCGACGAGCGGTTGCTGGCCGCGAGCATAGGGCGCGCGGCCTTCGACATCGCTAAGGCCCGTGGTGGTGTCGTCACCTTCCAGGGGAAGGTCATTCGAGATGGCGACACCTTCGACGCCGGGCAGCGCGGCAACCCGCGGAAGAAGTTGATCAAGAAATTGTGTGGAGCGGCCTTTAGGAGCGTAGTTCGCGCTTGTGAAATTCATCCACATCGTGACCATATGATCGGGCCGGAAGCCGGGATTGACTTCGAGCATGCGCACGAAGCTGCGCCCCAATAACCCGGCGCAAACAAGCAGAACCAGCGAAAACGCGACTTCCGCGACGACGAGGACGCCGCGCAGGCGATTGTGCGCAAGGCCCTGGGCCCCGCCACGCCCAGCTTCCTTCAGGAAATGGCCAAGGCTATGACGGGTCGCGGCAATGGCGGGCGCGAGCCCGAAGAGCAACCCAGTCAAAAGTGAAACGCCGAGAGTGAAGAGCAGGACACGCAAGTCCAAAGTGATTTCCTGAACCCGCGGCAACTGTTGCGGGCTGGCGGCGACCAGCAGGCGCACCAGTACCCAGGCCAGAGCGAGACCGAGTGCGCCGCCTACGAGCGAGAGCAGCATGCTCTCCGTGAGAAGCTGGCGCACGATGCGCAGACGGCCCGCGCCGAGCACCGTGCGGATGGCGATTTCCCTCCGTCGTGCCACCGCGCGCGCCAGGAGCAAGTTAGCGACATTGGCGCAAGCGATCAGCAGGACGAGGCCGACGACGGCGAGTAGCACGACAAGGGTCTGGCGCACGGGCCCAGCCGACAGCTCGCGCAGCGGAATCAGCTGTACATTGTGGCCCGTAGTGACGGGATATTGCTGGTGCAGATGCGCAACGATGTTGTTGATATCGCTCTGCGCTTGCGAGAGCGCGATGCCCGGCTTGAGGCGGCCGATGATGGAGAGGTAGTGGGTTTCACGATTGTTGCGGATGGTTCGCTCCCAGTCGGGAAAGGCGGTGAAGACTTCGGGGACGACGTTAACCGGATTGACCCAGAGCTGAACGTCCGTGCCGCCGTAGCGGAAGTTGGCCGGGAGGACGCCAATGATTTGCACGGGCTGGTTGTCGAGAGTGAGGGGGCGGCCAACGACGGTGCGGTCACCGGCAAAGTGGCTTTGCCAGAAGCCGTAAGTGAGAAGCGCGCGGCGCGGCGACCCGAAGGCGCCTTCCTCAGGAACAAAGTCCCGGCCAAGGATCGGGTGAACACCCAGAAGAGAAAAGACATTGGGTGTGGCGACCATCCCGGGAATGCGCTCGGCGGCCCCCTGTCCGGTGAGATTGAAGCTGAGGCGGCGGACAGTGGCGACCTGTTGAAACGACTGGTTCTGCGCCTGGTAATCGAGGAAGTCGGCGGCGGAGAAGGGCCCCTGCTCCAGGCCGGGTTGGGATTCCCAGAACCAGACCAGTCGATCCGGCTGCGGGTAGGGAAGTGCCCGCAGCAGCACCGTATTGACCACGCTGAAGATGGCGGTGTTCGCGCCAATGCCCAGGGCCAGCGCAAAAATGGCGATGGCGGCAAGTCCACGGCTCTTGAGCAGCATGCGGAATCCGAACTGGATGTCTTGGCGAAGGTTTGCCATGGCGCACCCCTATCCGCGGAATTAGACGATAGGAATGCTCAAAAGTCAGGTGAACCTGAGAACGCTTCCCGGCACGGATTGGAACCGCTGCGTGGCTTCGTTGACAGCATGAAGCGCGTCCGCTACGCTTTTGAGTTTACGCACTCGCTGTTATTGCTCCTGAGAGAAACGGACAAAACGCCGCATGGCTGAAGAAAAGCTTCCTACCCGCGCACAAGATTTTTCCGAGTGGTACAACCAGCTGGTGCTGAAGGCGCAGCTTGCCGACTATGCGCCGGTGCGCGGCTGCATGATCGTGCGCCCTTATGGCTGGGCCCTGTGGGAAAACATTCAGCAGGCCCTGGATCGCCGCTTCAAGGCCACCGGCCATCAAAACGTCGCATTTCCACTGCTCATTCCAAGGAGCTTTATTGAAAAGGAAAAGCATCACGTCGAAGGATTTTCGCCGGAGCTTGCAGTGGTGACAATCGGCGGCGGTGAAGAACTCGCGGAGCCACTGGTGATTCGACCCACTTCGGAGACCATCATCGGCCACATGTGGTCGAAGTGGATTCAATCCTATCGCGACCTGCCGGTGCTGATGAACCAGTGGAACAGCGTGGTGCGCTGGGAACTGCGCACCAAGCTTTTTCTGCGCACGCTCGAATTTTATTGGCAGGAAGGCCATACCGCGCACGCCACACGCGAGGAGGCCGAATTCGAAACGCGCCAGATGCTCGACGCCTACACTGACTTCGCGGTGAACGACGCAGCGATTCCAGTAATCCCCGGGAAAAAATCCGATACTGAAAAATTCGCCGGCGCCGACACCACCTATTCATTGGAAGCTATGATGGGAGATTGCAAGGCTTTGCAATTCTGCACGTCACACTTCCTGGGACAAAACTTCGCACAAGCCTTCGAGGTCAAGTACCTCGACCAGAATGGCCAATTGCAGCATTGCTGGACGACCTCCTGGGGGCTTTCTACCCGCGTGATCGGCGCCATCATCATGGTGCACGGTGATGACCAGGGACTCATCCTGCCGCCGAAGCTCGCCCCTTATCAGGCTGTCATCGTTCCGATTTTCAAGACCGAGGAAGAAAAGTCCAGCGTGCTCGACGCCGCGAAAAAGCTGAAGACTGAGTTGGCGACAGCCAACATCCGCGTCACGCTGGACGAGCGCGAAGGCCAGAGCCCCGGCTGGAAGTTTAACGATTGGGAGATGCGCGGTGTTCCCCTGCGTATAGAACTTGGCCCCAAAGACGTGGCCAAGCAGGCCGCAGTCTTAGCGCGCCGCGACCGCCCCGGTCGAGAAGGGAAGATCAGCGCTTCGCTCGCCGATTTACCCGCGACAGTCGAGCGGCTGCTGGCCGAGATTCAGCAGTCGCTGCACGACAAGGCCTTGGCGTTTCGAAAGAGCAATACCCACGACGCAAAAACCTGCGACGACCTGAAAAAGGCCGTCGAAAACGGCTTCGCTTTCTCCTTCTGGTGCGGCAGTGCCGATTGCGAAGCCAAAATCAAGGAAGAAACCCGCGCCACGATGCGCTGCATCCCCATCGAACAGCCCGGCGGGTCCGGCGCCTGCGTCGGGTGTGGCCAGCCTGCCACCGAGCGCGCCATCTTTGGCCGCGCCTACTAGCCCCCGTTCCTTTCCGGAAACTGGCTCGCGCCAACTTCTCGACACTCTACCGCCCGAGTGCTAGCGTTACTACAAAGAACCATGAGGCCTGGCCGTGCCGCTGCTTGGAAGCTGCGGCTGAAACGGCTCAAGGAGATGAATCTCTTGTCTGTTTTTGACAAACGAGGCCGACGCGCCTTCGCGCAAAGCCATTCCGAACGCGGTGAGGGCAAACTCAAGGCCGTCATCTATACGGCGATCATTGCCCTGGTCATCTATGCCGGAGTGAAATTCGTCCCTCCTTACATCTCGGAGTACCAGCTCTCTGACAAAATGCAGGAGCAGGCCCGCTATGCGGTGGTGAACCGCTATACCGAAGAGCAGATTCGGGACAATATATTCAAGGTCATACAGGATTTGGACATTCCCGCGAAGCGCGAAGACATTAAGGTGGCAGCGAGCAATGCCGTGGTAAAGATCTCCTTGAACTACACCGTGCCGGTGGACCTGCTTTTCTATCATAAGGACCTCACTTTTTCTCCATCGAGCGAAAACAAGGCGCTGTTTTGATGCCTCATTGCCCCGTCTCCCGGTCCTCATTCATTCCTGGAGGTTTGGCATAGAGGAACTCCGCCTTTCCTACGGCGCGCTCTTGCGAGACAATTAACTTCAGCCCTCGGGAGCTACGGTTTGCGCATTCGCATTCAAAAAGGATTCTTTACCTCGAAAATTGGCCTGACGATCCTGGGCATCGTCTTTGCCCTCTTACTGACCGCCGGCGGGATATTCACCTACTACTACGTCAAGTATTCGCGCATGATCGATGCGCGCCTCTCCGGTAACATCCTCCAGAACACCACGCAGATCTTCTCCGCGCCGGAGCACATCTCCGTCGCCCAGGCCTGGGGGCCCGAGGAGCTCACCGCGTATCTCACTCGCGTGGGATATCGCCCGGAGCATGACGAGAACGCGCGCGGCCAGTTCACCGTCCAGGGCAGCACCGTCGATATCCGCCCGTCAAAACATTCTTATTTCGCGGAGAAGAACGCTTTAGCGGTGCAGTTCCGCGGAAAGACCGTGAAATCCATCAAGCCGCTGAGCGGCGGCACTGAGTTGGATAGCGCGGAAATCGAGCCGGACCTCATCACCAATCTTTTCGACAGCGCGCGTGAAAAACGCCGCCGCGTGCGTTACGACGATTTGCCCGTCACTCTGGTGGACGCCATTCTTTCCGCCGAGGACAAGCGCTTCTTCGAGCACGGTGGATTTGATTTCATCCGCATCGTGGGTGCCGCGTGGGCCGACGTGCGGCACAGCAGCCAGCACTACCAGGGCGCCAGCACCATCACCATGCAATTGGCGCGCACGTTTTTCTTCTCCAATGAGCGAACCTGGCGGCGAAAACTTGCCGAAGCCATGGTTTCCATCGAACTCGAGCAGCGCTTCACCAAGCAGCAGATTTTTGAGATGTATGCCAACGAGGTGTATCTCGGCAACCGCGGGAGTTTCGGCATCCGCGGGTTCGCCGAGGCCAGCGTCGCCTATTTCGGAAAAGATTTGAGGCAATTGTCGCTCGCCGAGAGCGCTTACCTTGCGGGCATTATTCGTGCGCCAAATTACTATTCGTCCGCTGACCGGCATCCCGAGCGCGGAGGCCAGGCCCGCGACCGCGTCCTCACGCAAATGCTCGAGAATAAGTACATCAACGAACCGGATTTACAGGATGCGAAGCGCGCCCCGCTTAAAATCGTGCGCACCTCCGTCTCCGGCGGAGACGCTCCTTACTTCGTCGATATGGTCAAGGACCACCTGCTCGACAAGTACTCGGAAAACGAATTGCTCAGCGAGAATTTCCGCGTTTATACGACACTCGATCCTCAGCTCCAGCGTGCCGCGTCCGCCGCTGTCGATGCGGGCATGAAAAACGTGGATTTGCTGCTCGCGAAAAAATACGACAAGTGGCGCAAGGAAATGGCCAAGAAGGGAAGCACTGAGCCAATTCCCCAAGCGCAAGTAGCTTTGGTCGCTCTCGATCCACGGACCGGTGAAATCAAAGCCGTCATCGGCGGGCGCGACTATGGGCAGAGCCAGCTCAATCATGCTCTTGCGCACCGCCAACCCGGTTCAGTCTTCAAACCGTTCGTCTATGCTGCGGCCCTCGACAACGCTGTCGACGGCGTACAGCCCATCATCACGCCGGCGACGACCATCGACGACGAGCCCACCACGTTCGAATTCGACGGCAAGGAATACACTCCTAACAACTACGGCGAAAGATTCATGGGGCGGGTGACCGTCCGCGATGCGCTCACCAATTCGCTCAACGTAGCGACTGTCAAAGTAGCCGAGCTCATCGGCTACGGCCGGGTCGTCCAGGTTGCGCGCAAGATGGGCCTGGGCATGAACATCCAGCCGACACCGGCGGTGGCGCTCGGCGCGTATGAAATGACGCCCATTGATGTCGCTGCGGCGTACACCACCTTCGCGACCGTCGGAACGCGTGCCGAGCCTCAGTTTCTCCACAGCGTGATTGGCGCCGACGGCGCGGAACTCGAAAAATTCACGCCACAGACGCATGCGGGACTCGATCCGCGTGTGGCCTTTCTTGTCGACAGCGTTCTGAAGGATGTGCTCAATAAAGGCACCGGGGCCGGCGTTCGCGCGCGCGGCTTTACGCTGCCGGCCGCCGGAAAAACGGGCACCTCCCGCGACGGCTGGTTCGCAGGCTTCACTTCCAATCTTCTCTGCGTCATCTGGATCGGCTTCGACGACAATCGCGACCTGGGATTTACGGGCGGTGCCGTGGCGGGGCCCATTTGGGCGGACTTCATGATTCGTGCCACGTCCATGGCGCAGTACCGCGACGTCAAGGAATTCACCATGCCGGAGGGCGTGCAGTCTGTGCTAATCGATCCGGAATCGCTGGAACTTGCCACCGCAAACTGTCCGACCACGCGGGAAGAAGTCTACGTCACGGGCTCGGCTCCAACCCAATTCTGCGAGCTTCACGGCGGGCGCAGTATCTTTTCTTCGACAGGCTCGGTACTTTCCCGCGTTTTCGGCGGCCAGCCCAAGACCGCGCAGGTGGACGCCAATGGGCAGCCCATCGTCCCTTACGACCCGAACCGGCCGCCCAATGCCACGGGACAGGGGCCCGCTGATCCTGCGGCACAACCCGCCGAAAAGAAAAAGAACCCTTTACAGAAGATTTTTGGTATCTTTGGGGACAAGAAGAAGGACCCCGACAAGGCCAAGCCAAAGCCGGAGAAGGGAGATCCGCCATGACCTCGATTCGATTGGCGCTTCCAGCAAGCATCCTCCTTTTCACTCTTTCGATTCCGTCAGCAGGTCAATCTCTGTTCGAAGACCCGGTAACTCCAGTGGTGCCGGGTGGCGTGCCTGTGCAGGCGCCCGCGCAGTCGCCGGCGGACTCTTCCGTTATTGTCGTACGTCCCGAGCTCACCGACGAGCAGCTCGCCGACCTCTACATGGTGCGGAAGGACTATCGCGAAGCGGCCATGGTCTACAAGCGGCTGACCGATCAGAATCCGCGGAATCCCGTCTACCTGAATAAGTTGGGAATTGCGCTGCACCAGCAGACGGCCCTGGCCCAGGCTCTCAAATACTATGAGCGCGCCTCGAAGGTCGACCCTTCCTACGCCGATGCTCAAAATAATATCGGCACGATCTGGTATCAGCGGAAGCGCTACGGCAAAGCCATCAAGTCCTATCAGAAGGCCATTGCCATCCGCGGCGATATGGCCGTGCTCTACAGCAATTTGGCCTACGCCTACTTTGGCGACAAGAAATACGAGCAGGCCATTGCCTCGTTCCGGCGGGCCCTTGTGCTGGATCCGCAGTTCTTCGAGCACAACAGTTCGCGCAGCGGTTCGCTTTTGCAGGATCGCTCCGTCGGAGACCGCGGGCGCTTCTATTACCTGCTTGCCAAATCCTTCGCGGAAGCCGGCAATCTGGACCGCTGCCTGATCTATCTCCGCAAGGCGAAGGACGAAGGCTATAAGGAACTCTTAGCGTTGAGGACTGACCCGTCCTTCTCTGCTGTTTTGAAGGAACCGGCTATCCAGGAGATTCTTGCTCCCAAGCCGCCCGAGAATAAGTAGCGCGCCTCTTCGCGCAGTTCGTTGAAATCCAAGGTAAAGCTTCTTCAGGCTGGCGGAAAACGTACAGCTGTGTCTGCTACAATGCAAAGACATGGAGCGCCTCTTCTGCAGCGCGCGTTATCTGATCCTGCTTTCTGGCCTCGTTGTTTTTGGGACTGCATCTCTTACCGCTCAGCAGCCTGCTCCGCGTGCCCCAAGTTCACAGCAGGGCATTTACCTGGTTTTTCCTTTCGAGAATGCCGGTTCCTCTCCGCGGCTTGACTGGCTCGGCGAAGGCCTCGAAGAGCTGACGATTCAACGTCTTTCTGCCGCGGGCGAACAGGTCTATTCGCATGCGGGGCGCCTCGCGGAGCTGGAGCGCTACGGCCTGCCGCACAACTCCAAGCTCAGCCGCGCGACCATGCTGCACGCCGCGGAAGACCTTGACGCGGATTTTCTGGTCTTCGGCAAATTTACGGCCACCGGAACATCCCTCACGGTCGAATGCCGGATCCTCAAAGTGAATCCGGCCCGCTTGCTCCCGCCGCTCCGCGAAACCGGAACGCTGAATGCTCTGATGGATTTGAACATGCGCCTGGTATGGCGTTTGTTATCCGGTACCGATCCTCACTACCCGCTGAGCCTTGCCGAATTCACAAAGCGGCAGCGACCGCTGCGCCTCGACGCCTTCGAACACTACGTTCGCGGACTTCTGGCGACGGAAGACGACACACGATTGCGCGAGTTGCGGGAGTCGGCACGTCTCGAGCCGGAATGGCCGGAACCCGACTTTGAACTGGCACAGGCTTATTTCGCGCGGCGCGATTGCAATTCCGCGCTGCCGTGGTATGCGCGAGTCCCGAAGGCCCATGACCGTTATGGGGAAGCGGTATTTGCCACCGGCGTCTGTCAGCTTTTGCTCGGACGCCCCGACCGCGCCGAGGAGATCTTCACTTCATTGCAGGAAGCCCTACGGACAAACATCGTCTCTGGAGCCGACTTGCCGGAGATCTTGAACAACCTTGCGATTGCGCGGGCCCGCCAAGGAAAAATGCCTGAGGCTCAGGCCGATCTCCGGCGAGCTGCGGAGCTCAATCCCGACGAGGACGACTACGAATTCAATCTTGGTTTATTCGCTCTTCAAGCCAACGATGCGGCCGGAGCGGTGGGATATTTTCGTGAGGCGGCGGAACGCGAACCGGATAATCCGGAAGATCGGGCCATGCTGATTTCTTCTCTGGAAAAAGCGGGTAAGAAGTCCGAAGCCGACCAGGAACGCGAGACGGCAACTGAGACCTTCGGCCCGAGTGGACTTCCTGCGGTCCGGCTTGACGCTAAAAACGAGTTTGTATCGAAACTGAATCGCATCAAGACCGAGCTCGACGTAACGGCTCTCCGCGCGGGACTGGAGTCGCCGAATCCCGTCGCCGGCAGCGCTGCTGCCGACGAATCGAGCGATACGCCGGCCAGTCATATCCGGCGCGCGCGGCAGGAACTTTCTGCCGGCCAGGTGGATGCCGCTGAGAAAGATTTCCATGCTGCGCTTGCCGTGGATCCGCGGAGCGCCGCGGCGCACCTTGGGATGGGAGAAATTGACCGACGCCGGGGCAAGATGGAAGATGCGGTAAAAGAGCTGCAGGCCTCGCTGGAGGCGCGTGATTCCGCCGTCGTTCGAACCATGCTGGCAAAAATTTATCTCGAGCAAAAAAAACCGGATCTCGCGCGGACCGAAGTCGAGCGAGCCCTTAAGCTTGCTCCCAACTATACGGAAGCGAAACAGCTTCTCGATCATTTACAGAATTCGAAGTCCACCAATAAGAAGCCGGGAGCTGCGCGATGATCCGTAAGCTCCGTTCGATGCAGCGCTTCTATCGCTCTGTGTTGTCCAGGTTTTCTGCGACGGCCCCACTTCTCTGCATGCTCGGCGCTGCTGTGATTCTGTTGCTGCTGCCCACGGCTACGGCCGATGAAAATCCTTCGGGCCCCCTGGTTCTGGAATTGAGAATTGACGGAGACGTTGAACCCATTCTGGCGGCGTATATCGACGAAGGCCTTGCCGATGCCGCGCGGCGCAACGCGGCGCTTGTACTTATCACCATGGACACACCCGGCGGGCTGAGCGATTCCATGAAGGACATGATTCAGCACATCCTGGTATCAAAGGTCCCAGTCGCGGTGTACGTATCCCCGACGGGCGCACGTGGGGCCTCCGCCGGGTTTTACATTTTGCTCTCCGCGGACATTGCCGCCATGGCGCCCGGCACCCATGCGGGCGCCGCTTCTCCCGTGCTCAACATTGGCGGATATGTGCCGCAAATTGACGAGGTGCTGCGCAGGAAAATCAACAACGACGCAATGGCCTTTCTGCGCAGTTTTAGCCAGCAGCGCGGCAGAAACCCGGTCCTCGCGGAGACCGCCATCACGGAATCGAAAGCCTTCACAGAGAAGGAAGCCCTCGACGGGAAAATGATTGATCTGGTGGTGAGTTCCACGGAAGAGTTGCTGAAACAACTCGATGGGCGGCAGATCAAGCGATTTGACGGCACGCAAACTAAACTGAATCTGGCCCACCCGGTCCTCAGGGCTTTTGAGCTTTCCACGCGGCAGAAATTCCTGAATCGCATCGTGCAGCCAGACCTTGTGTTTGTCCTGCTGATTCTTGGGGTCCTTGGCCTCTACACGGAGTTTACTCATCCCGGAGTTGTCGCCCCTGGAGTGATCGGCGGCATCTGTCTCCTCCTCGCGCTGTACGCCCTGAACTTTCTGCCGGTGAATCTCGCGGGCCTGTTTCTCATCGCGCTGGCGATGGCGTTTTTCATCCTGGAAGCGAAAATGCCGAGTCACGGCGTCCTGGCTGTTGGCGGAGTGGTTTCCATGTTCCTGGGCGCGATCTTCCTGATCCGCTCGCCGCTCACGCCCGGAGGAGTCAGCATCCGAGTAGCACTCGCCGCCACGCTCCCGTTCGCTCTGCTCGTCATTTTCCTGATGCGGCTGGTCCTGCGTTCGCGCAAATGGAAATCGACGACTGGGAAGGAAGAGCTGATCGGCGCGGAAGGTGTCGTCATCAAGGTGCTCCAAACAGGTGCCGAAGGTATGATTCGCGTGCACGGCGAACTGTGGCGCGCGGAATCCGCTCTGTCCGTGCAGGAAGGAAAGACTGTCCGCGTTTTGCGGGTCGAAGGGCTAAAGCTTTACGTTGAGCCGGCAGACGTGGCCGCTTCGGCGGCAAAATAAAGATTATCTGAATTCAGGAGGAAAATATGGAGATCGGGTTTATTGGAATTCCGGCGGTTGTCGTCATCGGGTTGCTGTTGATCTGGGTTTGGA
>Ga0222749_10000568_pt1 | contig 22194 bp, 21 predicted proteins | sample IncBWH2Mmetat_FD_197234 | JGI IMG/M metagenome (GOLD analysis project Ga0222749, IMG submission 197234) | Metatranscriptome of lab incubated forest soil microbial communities from Barre Woods Harvard Forest LTER site, Petersham... | ecosystem: Environmental > Terrestrial > Soil > Temperate... | reverse complement strand
CTGTAGGTATGTTTGCTTATCTAGTTTGCCTTGCAGAAAGGCAGGCATGTCAGGGTCGTTGTCTTCATCCTGCGGGCTTGCATCTCCCCCTGAGGCCCCCGCCTCCCGCTCTGCTGTCTGCGGTGCCGCTGGCGTGGTTTTGTTCCCAGAGGTCCCGGAACCAGCCTGGAGCGTGGTCCCAAATCCGAAAATAAGGATTGTCAAAATTAGAAAACTAGCTGTTCGGGAGCGGATTATTGTAAACATTGACCCCACACTCACTTTCCTCGATTGAGAACATAAGGCGCACCATCGCCCTATTTAGGACTCACGTTTCATGGTGTTGTTTGCCCACCTGAAGACCACTATCTTCCTCGAACCTACATAAGTCGTTGTACTGCATTTTTGTGGATATCCACCATAGCTCTCCACTCGGCGCTTTGTACGAACCGGTATATTCTTCTACAAAAGTCGTTTAACCAGACCTGTTTTAAAAGCCGAATTTCAGCAAACGAGGGAGGAAATACATAGATATAGATATAGGGGGAATAAACTCGAACTTTAACCGAGAACCTCGAAAATATCAATCGGAAAATTCCACTGAAGGAGCGGACGAAGTACATGGAATGAGCGAACGTGATCGCTAAAAGCAAAGCCCCAACTCTGCGTCGAGGCTTTTGCGATAACTGAGTACTGGGTACCGAGTACCGAGTGCTGCTCTTAGAACCTTTGCGGCCTGAACCTGACTCGTGCCGTACTGCTGGCTGTGTTGTTATTCGGATTCGAATCAGTTACGTCTGGTGCTACTGAGGCTGTTCCAACTACGTTCCTTCCCAACTGCGGCGTTACTACAATTGTGACCTGTCTGGACTCGCCGTTGCCCATGGCTGACAATGTGCAGCTTACCGGTTCTGTTATTCCACACGTTCCTGTTCCGGTAGTTACGGCGGCCGAGTTCACGTAGTGTGCCCCTATAAAGTTCTCCGCAAAACTCACGTTGGCGGTTTGTGGACCGTGATTGGTTACGGTGGCAACGAAAACCAGTTTGCCGCCAAAGGTCGCCGGATCAGGATGATGGGCCAGCGTTACGGAAATATCCGCTACACCTACATTGATGTTGGCAGAAGCCGTGTTACCGGTGCCCCCATTGGTTGAGGTCACCGCGCCCGTGGTGTTGGTGTAGTTGCCGGGGGTGTTGCTGGTCACGTTGACTGCGAACGTGCACGAGCTATTGATGGCCAGGGTTGCGCCCGACAGGCTTACCGAGCCCGATCCTTGTGTAGCCGTGATGGTTCCACCTCCACATGATCCGATCAGTCCATTGGGTGTTGCTACCAGAATTCCCACCGGCAGAGAGTCCGTGAAAGCAACTCCCGTGAGTGCTGCCGTGTTGGCCGCGGGGTTGGTGATGGTGAAGGTTAACTGGGTCGTCCCGCCTGGGGCGATGGCGCCAGCTATAAAAGTTTTGTTAATGGAGGGTGGCGCCACCACTTTGAGAGTGGCCGAAGCTGTCCCGCCTGCCCCGCCTTCCGTGGAGGTGATGTTGCCTGTGGTGTTGTTTTGATCTCCAGCCGCTGTGCCGGTTACGTTCACAGAGAACGTGCACGAGGCGCTCGCCCCGAGCGTTGCTGCCGACAGACTAATGACGTTGGTTCCTTGCGCAGCAGTAATCGTTCCACCGCCGCAACTCCCGGCTAAACCGTTGGGCGTTGAGATGACCAAGCCTGCCGGCAGCGTGTCACTGAAGCCGATACCGCTCAGTGAAGAACTGGCGTTCGGATTGTGGATCGTGAAGCTGAGCGAAGTTGATCCATTCCGCGCAATACTGGCTGCCCCGAAAGTTTTGCTGATCGTTGGCGGCTGACTAATGGCGCCGCAGGAAGGGAATTTGAAAGAAGCAATCCCTGTGGCCCAGTTGAATTCACCGGTGGAGGGTATGTATTCGGTTGTATACCAAAAAGTGCAGTCATCATTGGGATCAATACGCATGGCACTGTAATCGCCCCAGCGCGTGAGTCCCCGGGGGCCACTCTGCGACCCATTTCCGCTGAAGATGGTTGATTCGCCTTGCGTCATTTGGCCGGCTGCATCTCCGGCAAGGCGTCCTGTCCAGGCAATTCCGGGATGCAATGTACCTGATGAAACGCTGAATCCCAGTCCCATATTGCCCTTCTGGTCCATGGCGATGCCGCCCATCCAGCGGAAGCTTGTGTTAGGGGCATACGTACCTTGTTGAAAGAGTGAGAGGTTACCACTCGCAACCCGCAACTCATACCAGCGAGCGCCTGTGCTGCTTCCTGCCGTCACCGAATGGTTCACCACCAGGGCTTCATGGTCTCCAAAGTTCCGATAGGCAAGGCGATACATCATACGGTCGGCCAGGGAATCCAACTGTTGCGATGTTCCCGATTGCGGAATGCATGTGCCTCCGCTACAGGCCGCAGTATAAGTGGCAACAGTCAAAGCTGTGGGTCCAGTAAGAGTTGAATTACCGGGAGTGGTCCAATCCACATGAAATTTCCAGAACGCCAGGTCGTTATTGCTCACGCCCAAGGCCAGCAGGTAGTTGGGAGAACCTGCCGGTGGCAGTCTGGAGCCATCAAGATCTGCTGGCAACACGCCGCCATAGCTGCTACTGGTGTTGAAGCATTGCTGTGTGGCAGCCAGTCCCGCCAGCATTTTGGCGCGGTCGAGGGCGCAGATCTTGGTCCCGGCAAAAGTGCTGCCGTTGGCGAAGATGTTATAAGTGATGTAATAGGCATCCGGCCAAACGCCCAGCTTGGGGTAATCATTGAAATCAGTGCCGTAGTTGAATGAATACCGGTTATAAGAACCGGTCGGATCCGGGCTTGTCGAGACAGCTATACATTCCGAATCTGGCGAGCCAGAAACCGAAAACTGAGTAATGACCCAGCGGTCAGCAATCGAGTCATACTGCACGACAGGATCGCCGTCGTTGTTGGTCTGACAACCACCTCCAAAGCCCGACCAAAGCGTGTTAATTGCGACAGGTCCAAAGAGGACTGTCCCGGTTTTATTGAAAACGGCAAAGTCAGTATTAACAATCTGCACGATGCGGGTGGGTCCCACAGCCATATTGGTATCCGGCGGTGCGCCTGAAACGGTAAATGCACCTGCTGGCCCGGAGAATCCTTGGCCAATGCCAATGAAGCTGGCTATTGTAGTGGGCATTAAGCGCTGTGGAGCATAGGAGCGCTGCAGAGCACCGTCGGTCACTCCTGCCACCGGCGCAGGACGCGGAATCCGGCGGACAGGCTCCGCTTCGGCTTCCGTCCTGGGCACGATCACCGGCTTGATATCGCGCAAAGGTGGCGATACATCGAATTGCAAAGTCGGAATTACCTGGGGATGGGTTTGTACAGTTTGTGCCCATGCGGCGTGATTCAACAAGAACATCCCACAGAGAGTGTGAACGAAAAAGACAACCAGCTTCTTCACTGAGATGGCGCCTTCCTCGTTGAGGATCGTAGGCCGTTGCAATTGCTGATGAAAAGAGCTTGGATGTTGGTCTTGATCGGCCGTGTGCATATTGTGTGACTTCTCCACTTGGATCTCATACGGGCTGGGGTTCTTCCTGCGAGGATGCTGTAACCCAGCCGGGTTGATCACCCAGTTCCCATACACGAGGGAAATATCTTTAAAATGTAAGGGGGAATGTAACACTCTATCCGAGCACCCTGGAAATATCAATCGCAAGATACTATTTGAAGATAGTTAAAGTCGCGATATTGTGCGCAGTTCATTGGTGTTTTAAGTCTGTCATCCTGAGCCGCAGGCGAAGGATCCCGAGGATGTGTTCATTACAATGCCGCAGCAAGGCATTCTCTCATGGATTTCGGCGACGGTTCTTGGGGGTAGGGGTGTCTATCCCTAGTCCGATCCGCGCTGATCCGCGTCCATCCGCGGCGAAAAAACTGCGTGACAAGCCCGCAGCTTTCGTTTAGCTTGTTGTTTCCCCGGCAATATCATTCAAGGAGCCGACTATGGTTTCGCGCCGCATTGTTCTGTTTTGGGCCCTCGTTTTTGTAGTCCTGATCTGCACCACAATCGTCGCCGCACAGGCGCCCAGTTCGCAGTCTACTGTCACCGGCACGTTTACCGTAAACGGCAAGACCGTGCAACTGAAGTATGTGTACGCGCTCATCAAGCCCGATATGTTTCAAAAAGAAAAAGACGAGCTTTTTGTCGTGCTGAGCGACGTTCCCGTTGCCGACGACCAGCTGCGCGATCCGTTCGGCCTGTTCGATCCCGCCAAGGCGGGCACGCTGCACGCCATCGAGGTCGAATTCGACGATGAGGCTCAGCCTAACCAAGGCGAGCTCTTCAATAACAATTTCAAAGACGCTGCCAACGTCTCGGTCAGCGGCATGCACAAATTCGTTCCCCGGCACTTCGAGGCCGGAAAGCTGATCGCCGGCAAGCTCTATGTCGAGCCACAATCCAGCTTCGGGGATGAGGAGAAGTGGGTGTACTCAGCCACCTTCAGCGCGCCTATTATTCCCAAACCCGTTGAAAAGCGCGCCGCGCTGGATAGCCCTCCGGCACTCGCCGTCCAGGCGTTCATCCGCGCCATTGCCACCAAAAACAAAGAAGCCATCAAGAAGACCATCATGCCCAACATGGCCGCTGATCTGGATGGTCCTCAGGGCGCGGCGATGCTCCAAATGCTGCCCACGATGTTTGACTCGAAGCTGAAGATCACCAAAGTGGTCATGCACGGCGACGACAAAGCCGAAGTCACGCTCCAGCACAAGCAGCCAGGCGCAAGCGACACCACCATCATGACAACCACGAAGTTGAACGGTGAGTGGCGCGTGTCAAAATAGTGAAGAAGGCTCTCGAATTTTCGCCCACGTCGAAAAATCCGAACCCTGAAACTCGAAACTGCTCTACGGACAGGTGAGTTGCGCGCTTGCACTGACAGCCGGCGACATGGCGCCCGGTCCTGCTGAGTTCGTGGATGCCTGCGCCATGACGGTCACCGTGCCCTTAGCTCCTATCATGCACTGGGCCATGCCGTTCTGATTAATCGTTGCGACGTTCATGTCAGAGACGCTCCAACTGCCGGAGAACGGTGCGACGAAGGTCACCGCAGCCGGTGAGGGCGGCCTGCTGAAAGTTCCCATGGCTGTGAACTGCACCTGGCCCATGGCAAAATTCTGCCCGTCGGCCACGGGAGGAGAGACGGTCATCATCTGCAGCACACGATTGGGGTTCATCATCATGGTGTTTGCGCCGCATCCTACAAGTGCAAGCAGAGATAACGCGATGCAGGCTTTGCCGAGAGAATAAGTTCTGAGTTTCGCCATTGTAACCTCCAGTATCAGCGTGACCTCTCCTAAGGGTGGACGACCAGCGCTTTCGTGAAGCGAGGAGAGGTCCGTTCAAAACTCCGCTGAGTATAGTCAAGGTCGCTCGGCCAACTTGTCACGGAATTGTCACAAAATAGTCAATGACTCGATGACGCAATCACTCAATAAACGCGTGGTGTACTTCAATCCGCGTTTTTCATCCAATTGAGTTGCAAGCTGAACAAGCGGCAACTATCATGCCACAATGCGATTGGCAGAATTTTTCCTCCTCTCCACACTTACCGCCTCAGCTTTAGGACAGGCTTCGGGCCAAACTCCTTCAGCGTCGAACGAAGTCGAGACTGTATATCCCGAAGCGCATGCCCTCTATCTGGACATACACCAAAATCCGGAGCTCTCTTCGCATGAAACACAAACCGCTGCGAAGCTGGCGACACGCCTCCGTGGCCTCGGCTATGACGTCACCGAACATGTTGGCGGAACAGGAATCGTCGCGGTCCTCAAAAATGGTCCCGGGCCAACCATCATGCTGCGTACAGAACTGGATGCGCTTCCGGTGGAAGAAAAGACCGGCCTCGCTTACGCCAGCAAAGTGCATGCGAAAGATGATTCCGGACGCGACGTGCCTGTGGCGCATGCCTGCGGACACGACCTGCATATGGCGTCGCTGGTGGCAACCGCCGCGATCATGGCGCACAGCAAAGACACCTGGCATGGAACGCTCATGCTGATTGGCCAGCCGGCTGAAGAGACCATTTCTGGCGCCAGGAACATGATCGAAGATGGCTTCCTCAAGCGTTTCCCAAAACCGGACGTGGCTGTGGCGTTGCACGTCATGAATTTGCTTCCAGCGGGGAAGGTCGGGGTAGTAGCGGGGACCTACGACGCCAATGCCGATTCGCTGCGCGTCACAATCTACGGCAAGGGCGGACACGGCGCATCGCCTCACACCACGGTTGATCCCATTGTGATTGCAGCCCGTACGATACTGGCCTTGCAGACCATTCCTTCACGCGAGGTGAAGCCCGGAGAAATGGTGGTGATCACGGTCGGCTACATCCAGGCAGGCACGAAGAATAACATCATCCCTGACCGGGCCGAGATGGGGCTGACGGTACGCACCTATAAGTCTGACGTTCGCAAGCAGGTGCTCGCAGCCATTGCGCGCATCACCAAGGCCGAAGCCGAAGCTGCGGGCGCGCCGCGAGAGCCGTTGATTGAACACTATGAGTTCACCGATTCGGTGTACAACAATCCCGCGCTGGCCCAGAGTCTCAGGGCCACGCTTGAATCGGCGCTTGGCAAAGAGAATGTTTCAATGGAGGAGCCGATCACAGGCTCGGAAGATTTTTCTTACTTTGTCGAACAGGGCATCCCCGGTTTCTACTTCACTTTGGGAGGAGCCAATCCTGAAAAATACGCGCAGGCAAACGCGGCGGGAACCTCGCTGCCCTCGAACCACTCTCCGCTGTTCGCTCCCGATGTGGATCCCGCACTGCATACCGGCATCGCCGCCGAGGTGGCCGTGCTCCGCGATCTTCTGAACAAATCGGTCGATGATCTGCAGAAGTTGACGCATCAGCAGTGATTACTTAACCGCAGAGGACGCGGAGTAGCGCAGAGAATCATTTATCTGCAGAGCCTTTGCCGGCTTTACTGTAGAGGAATGACAGCAAGCACAGAAGGAGAGAAATAATCATTAACCCGCCGGCTTTGACTAGGACACGATAGGGTCCCGAGATAATTACAAAACCAGACAGTCCTAACACTCCAAACAGGATGACTGTTAATGTGATTCGTCTCATCTTGCATTACCCGCACATTACCCGCACAGATTTCTCCAAGTTCTGTCTAGCCACTCGGATTGTTTTACTTGTTGGAAGAAGAAGAGCCGCTGGGCTGCTGGTAGAGGCCGAGCACGTTGCCTCCGGGATCGCGGAACCTGGCGGTGATCTCGGGCGCATCCGCGCCGACGTCTTGCACGATCTCGCATCCCTGGGCCATGACAGCCTTGATGGTCGCGGCCACGCTATCAACCATAATATAGATGAGCAGACCCGGCGTTGAAGACGGTGGCCGGCCGACCACCCAGGTGCCGCTCACTTGGCCGGTGGTGTCGTCGAATGCGATGTTACCGTCGCCACGCTTCCTGATGTTCCAGCCGAAAACCTTGGTGTAGAAATCAGCCGAACGACGGACGTCGTCAGCGGGCATCTCGATGTAACATATCTTGCCGTTGGCGAGTGTAGGGGGCATCAGGGCTCCTCTCAAAAGTAGCGGTCATTCTAGCACGCGGATTGCCTGGCCTGAATCCTGAGGGCTACTTCTTCTTGCCTGCGTCGCTGTCCTTGGCGCTCAAATACTCGCGTGCTATATCGGCGCCACAGCCATATGCCCGGCACGTATCGCGAGTAGTAGTACCCCCACTACTTTAAGTAGTCGATGCGTGTGCTAACACATGCAAAATCAACGATATACGGCGCATATAAATAACGTTGCAAGTAGTGGTCAAACCGCTTCTTGAATGCGCAACGAAAACACGCGTCCCGGGGCAATTATGGCCTGCAATTCTCTTGGGACGGGCTGTTTGATACCAGGGTGATACCACTCAGTTAACAGTCAGCACTCAATATTCCGAGGTTTACCGCCGCCGATCATGTAAAATCCAGCCAATGCAGGTGAGCCAATATTCAAAGGTTTAGTCCGCGTCTATGTACGTTATAGGCGTGGATTGGCGCCATGCGAACAAGGAGTAGCATGAAAAAATACGCACACAAAGCTCGTGGTCCACACGTCGCCGCTTCGATGCGACTGACTCCGGCAAACCATAAATTTCTGCACAGGGAAGCAGCCAAGATGGGTGTATCGGCAAATTTCTACATCAACCAGTTGCTTAGATTGGACGCAAAAAAGAAAGGGAAGTGAGTCACTCGCGGAATTCAAAAAAGCTAACCACAAAGGACACAAAGGAACAAAGACGGAGGAGTGCCCGCGGTTGGCAACTGCTTTTTCCATATTCCAACCCCAACGGAGGGGCGGGTGATTTAGTATTCTGACGGGTTTGCAGACCATTGCCCTCAATGCGGGTCAGCCAATTGCGTTGCGGGTTGGGCCAATGACAAGCGTGAGCGGGGGGTATGCTTCGCAGCCATGAGCCCGGCAGAGACAACCGCGCGTCCGGTGGGAGTGGTGATCATCGCAATATTCTTGATGGCGCTTTCGGGATTGCCGATTGCATTCACTTTGCTCGGACTGCTGATCGAACTCATCAAGTACGGTCCCGCCGTCTTGTTTAACGGTCCTATGGCCCTGTTTCAACTTTTTGTGATGGCACTGCCCGGTTTGCTAGGCTGGGGACTGTGGAATATGCAAAACAGCGCGCGCGTTTCCTGCTTAATCGTGCTCGCTATTTGCGCAGCCAGCGGAATATTGCTGGTGACGCACTTCGGCGTTGTGTCCTTCATGGCGTTGCTCTATTTCGGATTCCTGCTATGGGGTGGAGCGATTGCGGTCTATCTGACCCGGCCTTCGGTCAAACGCGCCTTCCAGCCGGAAATTGAAGTCATTAACTTTAAGGACCTGTAGCTGATTTCCGCCGCGGATGTATGCGGAATTTCCCAAAGCCGTCTCAAAACAGGAATAAGGCCAGTATGGGAATTTCGGTTGGGGCCACGCAAAAAACTTCTTGCCGCGCTGAGAGCTAAACCCGTAGTATTACTTTCTCTCCGCTATTAATTGAAATTAAATTGCTTTTGACGGTTGGGCTCCTGAGGCATATACATCCTCAGACGATCATGTTTTGTTTTACTGCAAGTGCTGATCAGCGAATGCAACGCAGGGAGCAGCTAACGTCGAAAGCTCGGAGATTCGATTGAACTTATCTGGCCCTTGGGGGCGCCTGCACGATCGGTGATTTCTGGAGGTGGGAGCATGAAACAGCTCAAGTGGTTCGTTTGGTATGGTTTGGGTGCTTATTTGGCGCTCAGCTATGTCCAGGGTCCATTCTTTCGGGCATGGTACGCAGCCAAAGATTTTCCCACTTGGGTGAGCTTCGCCAAGGCGGGTCTGGCCCTGGCTCTTCTAGGGGCATTCTTCGTTCTGGTTCATCTTGTAGTGGAGGCCTCGATCAACAAGCTGAGGACGCCGGGCGCACAACCACCCCCGCCGACGGCTGCTCAGACAGGCGAGTCCTTTCCCTCTGAAGTCACGGTCGTTGTGGGAATCTGGCTTCTCATTCTTGCGGCGCTTTGTGTAGCAGGGCTGTTCTTCGCTTTCAATACTTCGTGCTGGCCAGAGTGGCTGCAACAATGCGTCGACAAAAAAGGCGTTAGCTTTGCCGCGATCACCATGTTTGCGGCGGGCGTTGGCAGCGTCATCGCCACCATCCTGGGCTACCTCGAGCATGCCAGTGAAAAAAAGGATTTCGAGCGCGCCTATGCTCCATGGTATGTGGGCCGGCCCCTTATGGGACTTCTGCTGGGTTTGGTCTTCTACTTCCTCCTGCGTGGTGGCCTGCTCGTGGTTACGCAGACATCGACTGAAACCAAGGACCTGAACGCCGCAGGCTTGGCCGGTGTAGGCAGCCTGGTCGGCCTTTTCAGCAAACAGGCAATCGAGAAACTTCAAGAGGTCTTCGACACGCTGTTCAGCAACAAGAAAAATACGAGCCAGAAATAGAACTAGCGCCGCCGCCTGAGAGCAAAGTTCCGGGATTCTCCTACCGCCTCCGCTCGAAGACTGTTTGTGGTTGGTCTCTCGAGCTTTGTAGAATGTACAGAATGAGCAAGCGTTAGGAGCGCACGCCAGTGTTGACGTTTCCCGCAAAGATTGTGTACGCGAAGAACCCCGCGCACGAGCAGTTCATGCGCAGCTTCGACGGCAAGCTGCTCGGCCGATACCATATCGCGTTTCTTGTGGTCATTGAGTTTGCCGGAGGTCCGGAGCTCCGTCGCAACATCGAGGACGCCCTGGGACACCCAACCTATCTGCCGAACGAATGGTTTTCGGCGCGCGACCTGATTGTGATGTTCGACCTCGCGATCCGGGCCGGCGTTTCAGCGGAACGAATAGGCATGCTCGTGATGCCGACGTTCAAGCGGGCCAACCCAAAGGTATTTGAAGGGACGACGATACGCGATGGCTTTGAGAGGTTCGAGCAGGGTTTCCGTGATGAAACCACCTACGGCGGGGTGTCGCCCGGCATCCTCATCGAGCCAACCCGGGCGGTGGTCCATCGCAAGGGGTCACCCGTTCCCTGTGACTACTTTGCCGGCGTGATCAAGGGTTTGCTGGGAGTTTTTTCGATCCAAGGGACATGCCGCGAGGTCGAATGCCAGTGGACTGGTGCTCGGGCGTGTCGTTTCGAAGCGAGCTGGGAGAGCTGAGTCTAACCTGCGCTCAATCATCAACATCCAATCCGAAAAACCAGCGCGTATAACTTCCGCTGGCCGGGCGGTCCACCCAGCCAGGCTTGCGGATGAACTTGCGTTGCTCTTCCATGATTAAAGCGAGAGCAGTTATCGCCTAGCATAAGTATGTTAAATTAGTGTTAAATTATTATTAAAATCATGTTAAAGTCCGGTTAGTGCATGTTGGCGCCGATGTAAACGGCAGGACTTGAAGTATGAGAGTGTTTGTCAGACGGGTCATCAACCGCTTCAAAAGAGGAAGGCAAGCAGTTACGCGGTGCCTTCTCTTGGCTGCGATCACCACCTCCTCTGTTCTAATTGCTGGCGCGCAAATGAACAATTCTGGGACGATGCCCGAGCGCGGACCAGCTATACCGCTGCTACACCAGGCCGTTGTGTCTACGAATGAGTTGCAGGCGCCAAAGGAAGCCCAGACTGCCGTTCACCAGGCACGCGAAGCACAAGAGCGCGGACGTTACCCCGAAGCCAGAAAGCACATTGCGCGAGCGCTCGAGATTTACCCGAAGTATGCGCTGGCCCTGGAGTTCCGGGGAATCCTGAACTTGCGCGAGAACCAACTCGAAGAAGCCTGCTCAGATTTCCAGCAAGCCATTGAGTACGATCCGAATCTCGGAGCAGCCTACCTGTCACTCGGCGCAGTTTACAATCGTCTCGGTCATTTCGAGGATGCGGTGGTTCCGCTCAGTCGCGCAGCCGCCATGCTGCCCACTGCCTGGACGGTGCAATATGAAATGGCCCTGGCCTATTTAGGCTCAGGAAAATATCAGGCTGCACTGGCCGCAATTTCCCAAGCTGCCGAAAAGAACCCGGTCGAGCCGGACAATCGGTCATCGGTGTTTTATACAAAAGCGCGCGTGCTGCTGGAACTGAACGATAATCCGGCAGCCAAGGCAGCCTTTGAGCAATCCATCCGGCAAGACCCCAAAGGGCACTTCGCACAGTTGTCACAGGAACGGCTCGAACGCCTCAGTGCCCGATCCAGCGAGAAACAACCACCCACACTAGACGAACTTCCGTCGCATTCCGCACAAATCGACAAACCCCAGGTCCGCATTGATTTCGTAAGCTATTGATTCCGCGATACGCGAAAGTGGCACAAGTGCCATGTGGCCTACCCTTGTTTCGAAATCCTGAAGTGGAATAAGATGACACGCCATGGAAATCCAAGAACTCGCCGCGTTCTCCGCTAATTTATGAGCGTGCCTGTGCATCGCATGCCATCAGCCGCCGAGGCGCGGATCTGGTACATCGCCGGCGGTCTGTTATCCGCGGTCGGTGGCGCGTTGCTGCTTTACAGTTTCGTGCGCTTCGGCGTGACTTTCATCTCGGCTGAGGCACTCAGCTTTGGCTTGAGCGCTTCGTTCCTGTTACTCGCCGGCATCGTCGGCCTGGTTGGTGGACGCGCTCTTCAGATACGCAGCCAGCCTATCACTCCGACCGAAGTGTTCCTCTGGAATGCGTTTACCATCACTTGTTTCGCATGCGGCGCGATCGGCTTCGTTCTGGTCTATCTACAACCCCAGGCGCCATTAATTGACCGTCTCGCCATTGCGCTTGCGCGTTCCTTTGTGCTGATGGTGGGTGTGGTAGCGCGGTTAGGACAGCGGCTCTCCCTCGCCCAGCAGTTGATTCTGGAGCAAAAGAGCGAGATCGAAAAGCAGCAGCAGCGGACCGAATCGTTGCTGCTGAATATTCTGCCGGCAGAAGTCGCCGCTGAGCTGAAGGAGAAGGGCGCAGTTGATCCGCAGTATCACGAGGATGTCACCATTGTTTTCACGGACTTCAAGGGCTTCACCCGTTCCTGCGAGACCATCTCCGCCGGTGAGCTGGTAGGAGCACTGCACCACTATTTCTGCGCCTTCGACGAGATCACGCGGCAATACGGCCTGGAAAAGCTGAAAACCATCGGTGATAGCTACATGTGTGTAGCCGGCCTGCCGGAGCGCCGCGCATCCCATGCCATCGACGCCATGCTGGCTGCATTCCAGATGTTGGAAGCGGTGGAGCGCAGCCAATACGGGTCGATGAGCTGGCCGCTCCGCATCGGCGTACATACTGGGCCGGTGGTGAGCGGGGTGGTGGGCGTGACCAAGTTTGCCTTCGATATCTGGGGGGATTCGGTGAATCTTGCCTCGCGCATGGAGTCCAGCGGCGCCCCCAATCGCATCAATGTCTCGCCCGTCACCTACACCCGCATCAAAGATTTCTTCATCTGCGAAGAGCGCGGCAAGGTGCGTACCAAGGACGATCGCGAGCTCGAGATGTATTTCGCTGTGGGCGCTATCCCGGCGCTCACGGCGACCATCCGCGACGGGCGTCCGCAGGAGTTCGCCGCGCGCTATGAGTCGTATTTTCGCCGGCCGTTACCGCATTTCCCCGCGTGTCTACTCCCAAAGCCGCGCGCTACGTAGTGAGTGGGCCCGGCTAGAAGCCGGAAGAGCCGAAGGCGATGTTGATAGGCACAGGGATGGGCTGACCATTACACTTGGCTGGCTTGAAGTGCCATTGACGCACTGCATCCATAGCGGCTGCGTCAAATTTGCTATCTCCCGAAGTTCGGGCCACTTTGGGATCACGCACCGTTCCATCGGTTTCAATAATTACCCAAAGTATTACAGAGATACTCTTTCCTTTTGGTTCATACTTTGTATCTGGTGATGATACCGCTTGCGGTGCAGCAACCTTCGTGGAGCAACTGGGCAATGGTTGCCAATCGTCAGTGTGGGCAAACAAGGAGGGATCGGGCGACGGTTCGGCGATTAGGTCAGTGATGGTGAATTCCATATCGAGTTTGCCATTCAGAAACTCGCTGGTTTTACGCGGATAGCTATGGCCGCCAAAGCTGGCGTAGTCGGAATACCAGATGGCCTGCACTCTGCCCGGAGTACGAAACTCATAGGAGAGCGGCAGCCCTGAAGCTGCATCCAGGCAAGAGATGGCATCTGTATTGTCTTCGAGCTTAACTTCAACGCAGCGGACTCGGGCGTCGGCAATGGTTTCATCGTAAATTTTTCTAATCTTCGGTCGCTTCGGGTCAACTGCCGCCAGAGCCAGTATCGGCCGCACTTCATTAAAGCGAGCAGATTCTCCGCTGAGCGGGTGCATGGCCCATCTCATGTTGTCCGCGCCAATCTCGATCTGATGATAGCTGCCTGCGTTGATTTCCCGGCGCCATTGCTGGGGAGAGACCCATACTTCCTGATAAGTCCCCTGCACCGACCCCACTGAAGAATCTGCAAGCCGGAACTGGGCCGCGAGACGAAAAGCGGGATTGCCAGGCGCGCGCATTTCCAGAAGCTGTCTGGCGCGGACCAGCAGCGCCTCGCCCTCCTGCTGCTTGTCGTCCGCCAATGCTGGAAGGGAAGCCGCAAGTAAGGCTGCGAGAAGCAGCATGGTTTGCTTCATAAGTCGCCAGTATATATGCGTAGTTGTAGCTGTCACAACGTGGGCAGACGGCCGCGTCGTAAGAAAAAAGTTTGGCGCGGGCCACCCGCCATGGCCACGACACTCTTGGAAAGAGCAAAGTGCAGCAGAACTGCATCCGTTCGGATAAACCTGTCCTCCGAAAAAACTCGTCGGCAACCACAACTAGAGCACAATCCGTGGGTTCATGATGTAGGATCCCCCTTCAGTACTCAGGCATACGTACCATGATGCAATTCAAGAAATCGACCCTGACCATTCTCCTGTTGATCATCCTAAACGTCTTGTGCATGAACGCACTCGCACAGCAACGTCTGGCCTTCTCAGAAGATTTTGACGGCACCGCGCTCGACACCTCAAAGTGGTTGATCGAAAAGCGCGCCGGCAACAATGCAAATACCTCTAACGGAGAACTTCAGTACTACACGCCCGACGCGGTTTCGCTTTCTGGAGGCATGCTGCACATCACCGCCAGCAGGCAGGTCACGGTCGACCCCAGGATGCAGTTGCCCCTGCAATATATCTCGGGGCGCGTCCAGTCAAAGCAGACCTTTCTCTACGGACACTTTGAGTTCAAGGCAAAGCTTCCTCGTGGCCGCGGACTCTGGCCCGCGCTCTGGCTGCGCACGCCGCCGGTTTTGCCGCTCAACGGAGAAATCGATGTTCTCGAAGGGTATGGCAGCCACCCCAATATGATTCAGAGCACCATGCATCCCTGGGTGAACGGCGTGGAGCCGCGGCAATATGCATCCTGGCTTTTCGTACAGCCGACGCCGGACAGCCCTCGCTTTCACCGCCCGGATGTAACCAGAATCGACAATCTGATTTCGCTGCCACGCGACCTGGCATCGGATTTTCACGTTTACGCTATCGACTGGCAGGAAGACCACATCACCTGGTCACTCGACGGCGTTCCCTACTTCACCGTCCGCGAGCAGATTCCGAAGAAACCGATGGTGATTATCCTTCAATTGCCGCTGAGCGCCCACTGGGATGGCCAGCCCGACAGCACTACCCTCCTGCCGCAATCGCTCGACGTGGATTACGTGAAGGTGTCAGGTTCGAAATAAAGAGATGGCCTAATAAACTCGGGCAAGGCGGCTTCCTCAATCCCCACTCGCGCTGTCCGCGCGAATGGGGCACCTGGTTTGTTTAGGCCTCCCGGCCCATGGGTATAATCAATTCGATGCTTTCCAATCGATCAATGCCTCGGAGCATAGTGATTCCGGAACTGGCGTACCCAAACATCGGCGACGCTATTGATTGGTTGTGCCAAGCGTTCGGATTTACCCTCCGCATTCGAATGGGAGATCACCGCGCTCAACTTAATGTCGGCGATGGGGGCGCGGTTGTCTTAATTGAACAGAGCGCGGATGTCTCGTTGCGAACTGCAGTCATGGTGAGGGTCGAGGACGTCAACGCTCACTACGACCGTGCCAGGCGAAGCGGTGGAAGGATTGTTCGGGAACCCAGGGACTATCCTTACGGCGAACGACAATATAATGTTGAGGACTTCGCCGGGCACCATTGGTGTTTCTCGCAATCCATTGCAGACGTTGATCCAAGAGAATGGGGCGGAACGCCCACCGAACTGTAGCGTCTATCGCATTGTGAAAGAAGCCCTTGGGTAGGACCCTGGCCAAGGTCGGGCCCGGGCCGCCCACCGGCATACCAGTAAGGGGATAGCATGAAAGACCACAAACACGCAGCTCGAGGTACGACCGTCGCTTCTTCGATGCGACTGACTCCGGCAAACCATAAACATCTGCAGAGGGAAGCAGCTAAGCAGGGTATGTCGGCAAATCTCTATATCAACCAGTTGCTCAGAATGGACGCAAAAAAGAAAGGACGATGAGTCACGCATCGTGCCTGGCCGGCGCAGCGACGGTGAGGCTCCTGGAAGTTTGCTCTTGGGTGTACTGGCGTGCTGCGCGTCCACTGTGGTCTAATCGCGGGTGACCGAATATCTCTATGCGCAGGTGCCACTGTGGGCCAATCGCGTCGTAGTGCTGTCATCGTTGGTGTTTCTGCTCTGTTAGCGATTCTGGTGATTCAGCTCGCTCTCACCATTCGAACCGAATCCATCACTTGGGACGAGGACAACCATCTCTATGCCGGATACATGTCATGGAAGACAAGCGACTTTGGGCTAAACCCTGAGCATCCTCCCATGGTGAAGATGCTGGCGGCTTTGCCGATTCTCCGCATGCCGCTGCGACTACCTGCGCTGCAGGGCCGCGAGTTCAAGCTCGAGGCTTTTCTGGGTGGCAAGGAGTTCCTTTTCAGGAATGACGCCGACACGATGCTCTTTCGAGCACGCATGGCCGCAGCCAGCCTGACCATGCTGCTGGCGCTGTTGGTGTTTCTTGCAGGGCGGGAGATGTTCAGTACTGCAGCAGGTTTCGTCGCGCTGCTTCTTCTGGTTTTCGATCCCAACCAACTGGCGCATGGCGCCCTGGTCACCACCGACACGGGGTTAACCTGCTTTCTGTTTGCAACCGTTTACGCATTCTATCGCTTTGTGAAACGGCCTACGCTTTGGCGATTGCTCCTGGTTGGTTTGGCCGGCGGGTTGGCGCTCTCGGCAAAGCATACGGGCATCCTGATATTCCCAATCTTGTTCTTGCTGGCATCTTGTGAATGGCTGTCAGGGCGAAAAACGAAATCAGATTCAAGCGAGCCCAAGCCGCTGGGGTTGGGCAGGTATGTGTGGTCGCTGGCCGCGATCACCGCGATCAGCCTTGTCGTGCTCTGGGGATTTTACGGATTTCGCTACGCGGCGCGCCCCGCCGGACTCGAATTAAATCCGCCATCGGCTGAGTTCATCGGGCAGCTGGCGCACCCGCACGAGGCGAAGCTGTTCGCGACCGTCTCGCGTTACCACCTGTTGCCCGAGTCCTATGTTTATGGCCTGGTCGACGTTCTCAAGATGAACGACTTCTACACCAGCTTCCTGCTGGGTAAACCCTATCCGCATGGAGTCTGGTTTTATTTCCCGGTTGCCATTGTCATTAAATCGACTTTGTCGTTTCTTGCGCTGCTCGGGATCGCCGCTTGGGCCATCGCTACGCGAAAACTGACACGCCGGCGCGAAATCCTGTTTCTGACGATTCCGCCGGCGTTCTACCTGGCGGTGGCGATGAGCTCGCACCTGAACATCGGAGTACGGCACGTCTTGCCGATCTATGCCTTTCTTGGCGTACTGATCGGCGGGGCAGTGGTCGCGCTGGTCCAGAGCCAACGACGTTGGATTTATGTCTTCGCAGCCCTGATTCTTTTTCAGATGGTTACATCGCTGCGCGCCTTTCCTACGTACATCTCTTACGTCAATGAGGCGTGGGGTGGGCAGAAGAATGCCTGGTGGCTGCTCAGCGACTCCAACGCAGATTGGGCGCAGCAACTCAAAGCCACCCGGCAGTACCTGGATTCCCGCGGGGTCAAGGACTGTTGGTTTGTTTACTTCGGCGAAGGGGTGATCGATACCAGCTACTACGGCATACACTGCAAAGCGCTGCCCACGCTGGACGGTTTGTGGGTCGGCGAGAAGTTCTATGACACGCCCCAAGCGGTCGATGGCATGGTGCTGGTCAGCGCCGGCCATCTTTCGGGATTCGAGTTTGGGCCAGCTGAACTCAATCCGTATGAGCAGTTCAAGACCATCAAGCCGGCGGGTGTGATCCAAAATGGGATTTACGTTTTCGAAGGACATTTCGAAATCCCGCTGGCCGCAGCGATCGGGCATCAGCAGAAGGCGAACGACCTGCTTGCACAGGGAAAACCGGATGAGGCCCTGATCGAAGCTCAACGCGCCGCCGAGTTGGCCCCCAACGCGGTTGCTTCCAATACCGTGCTGGGCGATGTGCTGGCGGCGCTCCATCGCCAAGGCGAGGCCCGGGTTGCGTATGAACGAGCGCTGAAGGATGCCCAGACCATCCACCCGGAATTCCAAGTGGCGGCGATTGCCGATCTTCAGAAGAAGCTCGCGGAGATCAAGGCCAGGAGCATCTGAGCGGCGGCGAGATCTCTTCATCGCCATCGCTGGTGTACGCGATCTTCACATACAGAGACTCGTCATAATCGCGCGCATTACGCTTCGAAAAGCGCGCGGAAGGGCGGGCCGCCCGGCCATGAGTATCGTTGCAAGCGCCGGTCGAGGCCAGTGCCCCCCTCCCCTTGTTAGCTTGGGAGCCGTGTGAAGAAGCTCCCAAAGTTTTTTGCTCTTAGCTCTTCGTCCAAAACGATGCTCAATTTTACTTTTCAGTTAAGTGCCGCTCCTGCCCCTCTCCCTTGCACGCTTAGGGGTGCGCTCGCTAAGTCATTGATATTTCGTTTCCGCTGGAAATCTCCAGAACAAGGGTTAAGTGGGCGCTAATGTGTGCGAGTATTAACCTATCTATAAATAGTCAATGCTGTACACTACGTCTACGAGTGCCGAGGTTGCGACCCGCCCGGATGTTAGTTTTTCAAAGAACCTTCAGGGCGATGCTCCGCCCCGCATCCGTTCTGGACGCTGAATACACTGTCAGGATTCAGGATAGCCTGCACTTTCTCAGAAGTGAATCTTTTGGTACCACAATGGGGCCATGATGGGCATTGGAATCATCGGATCGTTGTGGCATTTCAGGATGGGCCGCGCTTCGGGTAAACAAAAAATCCCCACTCGCGCTACCCGCGCGAATGGGGCACCCAGGTTTGTGCGGGCCACCCGTCCTGTTTGAAAGTCAGGATTGGCCGAGCTATGCGCAACGCGGTAAAGTGTTTCACATGAAAACGTTCGGAGCGATTCAGATTCGCTCACTTAATCAACATGACCTGCCGGTCATCGCGGCGGCATTCGCGAGCATCGGTTCGGTCAAACCAGAGGCAAAGTATCAGCTCTACTTGGAGCAAGAGGCGGCGGGAAACCGCACCTGCCTGGTTGCTACCGTCGACGAGGAGTTCGCAGGTTATGTAACCATCAACTGGCGGCCTACGTATCCCGGATTTTCTGAGCTGGAGATTCCTGAGATCCAAGACCTGAATGTGCTTCCCACATTTCGCAGACGTGGTATCGCGAGCCGCCTGCTGGATCTTGCAGAAGGGCAAGCAGCTCGCCGTTATTGTGTCGTTGGTATCGGGGTGGGGCTGCATGCTGGGTACAACGCTGCCCAGCGACTGTATGTGTTGCGAGGCTACGTTCCAGACGGCCGCGGCGTTACCTACCGAGACCAATATGTCGGGCAGTATGTCCAGGTAATGCTGGACGACGATCTTGTACTGCATCTCACTAAACAACTACGTACTGAGTGTCCGTAGACGTTCTGTACGTGCCGTGATGTCCCCAGGGCATGGTCAGAACTTTATATCAATCGCCGATGAACTTTCCACGACCGAAACGAAAACCCCCGCGCTTCGCGAAAAACGCGCGGAAGGGTGGGCCACCCGGCCACGCCCGTCCGTTAAATCTGTACACTAACTATGAATCCGTTCTAACATTTTGAAGGAGGTATTCTCATGGCTACTTCGGAACAAAATGAGGCCATTGGTCAATTCAAGCTACTACGGCTCGAAAAGAAAATGAAGCTGCTTAAAGCCACACATGGCCCGAGGCATTCGTCAACGATCACCGGCATTATTACGGGTTTGTCGGCTCCAATCGTCGTGATTCTCTCCGATAAATTCTTTCCACACAACTATGCATTGATGCTCCTATTGCTCTTGCTTCCCACAATTTGGTCCGTCGGTTACGAAGCCAGAAGGGCGAATTCGAGGCTTGACGCTCTTCTCCAACTCATTGGCGACGAAAATTTGGTGAATGAGAAAAACTGAGGTCAAGTGAAAGCCTACGCCGTGAAATTTGGAGAGGCAGCGTGGGCCATCCCGGTCATGCTCCGGCATAGGGATGATAGAACGGTATAGAATCATTCGACGCGGATTTCGGCGGCATTTTAGGAGGCGCTCATGACCGACAATCTGGAACAGCTTGAGAAAGATTGGCCGGAACCAAGACCCAAGCCTATTTCTGCTCAGGCTGTAGTGAAGATGCAGTTGGCAACGGCTATTTTTGCTTCGGCTGTCGCTGCACTCCTTGGGGTTGACCGGATAATCCATCCATTGCACCCAGCAGACAGGTGGGTTCTGGATGTCATTGGTCTGACTCTTGTGATCGTGCTTCCCTGGTTGAGCGCCATTGTTACTTACCGCCGAATTAAGAAAGTCGTAGCATCCGGCAGTTCACCATCGGACGTTCTGCTGTACATACGCTACCAAGGCGTCCAGATGCTCACTTCGATGTTTGCCGCGCTGCTGCTGCTCATCATGCTCATTCCCCGCGGCTAATTACATTAGCCCTCAAACCTCGCGCCCCAGACGACTGGGTGGCCTACCCCGGCATTCCCAGCCCCGGTTAGGGGCGGCGTATTATAGCCCAGCACTTCCAGTGCTGGGTAAGCTAAACAAATGGAGCCGAGTCCCGCAGGGACGACGCCAGAAGGATGCAACCTCATGGCACATTCTTTCGTGAACAACAATCTGCATTGTGTTTTCAGCACAAAAGAGCGGCAGAACCTGATCCGTCCCGAATTCGAGCAACGTTTGTGGAAACTCGTCGTCTCCGTGGCGGCCGAGCGCGGCATGAGAGTTCCGGCCATTGGCGGCATCGAAAACCATATTCACATCCTGCTTTCTGTTCCGGCGGTGTTGCCCTTGGCAAAAGCCATCCAGAGTATCAAGGGAGTCTCTTCCAAATGGATCAACGAAAAATTTCCCGGACACGGCAGATTTGCCTGGCAGGAGGGTTACGGCGCATTCAGCGTGAGCGCTTCCCAAATTGAAAACACGATCCGATATATCAGGAACCAGAAGAAACATCACCGGAAACAGACCTTCGAAGAAGAATATGTTTTGTTTTTGAAAAAGAACGGCATGGAATACGACGAGCGCTTTGTATTTGCATAGAGCGGGCGTCGTCCCTACGGGACTTGGAACACTCTGGCAACTCTACCCAGCACTGGAAGTGCTGGGCTATAATGCGCCGTCCCTTCCGGGACTACAAACCATACCGGCCTCGCACGCGCTCAAGTGCGACTTCGAAGATGTCGCGAGCTTGCGGCGTGCCCAGCAGTTGAGCTCGACGGTGACAGGTGAAGTTGATGGGTGAGCGGAGGGAGAGCGCTGGACCGCGCGAGCCCGACGCGAGGGCGCAGCAGCCGCATTCTGACTGCGTAGCCCTTAGATGGAAGTCCAAGTCACCGGTTTGCTGAAAGCGCTCGAGTCCCCAGGGCATGGTCAGAACTTATATCAATGCGTTATGGATTTTCTACTGCGAAGATGAAAACCCCCACCCTCCGCGAAAAACGCGCGGAAGGGTGGGCCACCCGGCCGGCTTAAGCTGTGTGTAGAATCCTCTGAGGAACAGATTGTTCGACTGATTATGTTGAATGCAGACGACGATAAGACAATTAAATCGCTTAATTTACTCCGGCGGGTGGTAACTGAGTCAACCCGACCTGTTGTGTTCTGGATTGGTGCGGGCACAGGTTCATGGTTGGGCTATCCTTTGTGGAAGGAACTCGCTCGTCAACTAAAGCGCCATTTCACGAAGTATGTGACTGGTTTAAATCGGACTGCGTTGCAAGCAGAAATGGATTCCGGTGACTTTCCAGCGTTCTTTCAGATGTGCAAAGATCTTGATTCAAAGCAATACTATGATTTTCTGTCAAAGAGTTTTCCACCGATGAAAACTACAGTGGAGTACGCGCACTTCATTGACCTCGTTCAGCGGTTGGAGCCCTTCCATATTGTGACAACAAATGTGGACGAAGCATTGGAGAGTCGACTACGAAATGCAACAGTTCTCCAAACGACCAATTTGCCCCGTTCTATTGATCTCTTAAACTCTCGGGCAAGTTTTATTGCAAAATTGCACGGCTCATCCAGCGCGATTGAAGACGCGGTGTTTGCTAAGGGCGACTACGATGCGCTGCTTCAAATTAAGGGTTACTTATCATCGTTAAATCATTTATTTCTCACTTGCACAGTAATATTTCTCG
>Ga0222749_10000567_pt1 | contig 22219 bp, 21 predicted proteins | sample IncBWH2Mmetat_FD_197234 | JGI IMG/M metagenome (GOLD analysis project Ga0222749, IMG submission 197234) | Metatranscriptome of lab incubated forest soil microbial communities from Barre Woods Harvard Forest LTER site, Petersham... | ecosystem: Environmental > Terrestrial > Soil > Temperate... | reverse complement strand
CTGGAACCTCCCATGCCCAGCAAGAGCGCATGTTTGAACCGCGCCTTCTTGATATCCGCGGCAATTCGCTTGAGCGTATCAATGTGCGCGAGCTGCTCCTCCGTGATGCTGAGCCACCCGAGCCAATTGCTTTCGTCCGTGCCCGTCCACAGCGAGGCATCCTTCTGCCAAAGCCGCGCGACTTTGTTGTTCTTCTTCCAGTCCTCGAGCGACGCCGCAACCGCGCCTGCAAGAGAATCGGGCAGTTTGTAGGTTTGTTTGTTGACGCTCACACCTTGACCCCTGCGGTCTTACCAACGGCATCCAATAGGGTTTTGAATGCGTCGGAGAAGAGCTTGACGCCATCCACCATCAGCTTCTCCGTCACTTCCTTCATCGAAATACCGGCCTTTGCAAGATCCGCCATCGTCTTTGCCGCCCCTTCGACATTCTCGGTCAGGCTCGGACGCAGCTTCCCATGATCGCGAAACGCATCAAACGTCGCCGGCGGAATGGTGTCCACCGTGTCCGCGCCGATCAACTCTTCAACATAGATGACGTCACGATACTTTGGATTCTTGGTGCTGGTGCTGGCCCACAGCAGCCGCTGCGTCTGTCCGCCCTTGGCGGCAAGCGCCTTCCACCGTGGTCCACCAAATAGCTCTTGATACTTCTTGTAGGTGAGCCGCGCGTTCGCAATCGCCACTTTGCCGTGCAGGCTTTCGAGCAACGCTTTCTGTCCGGGATCCGGTGCGGTCTTGAGTTTCTCGTCGATCTTGCCATCAATCAGCGTATCGATGCGGCTCACGAAAAAGCTGGCTACGCTGGCGATCTGGCTGATGTCTTGCCCCTTGGCCGCGCGCGCTTCGAGCGCGGATAGAAAAGCCTCGGCCACGTGCTCGTAGGCCGACTGCGCAAACAAAAGCGTGATATTGATGTTGATGCCATCTTCGAGAGCCTGGCGTATGGCCGGAAGGCCTTCCGGAGTGCCAGGGATCTTGATCATGACATTGGGGCGATCCACAGCCTTCCACAGGCGCCGTGCTTCCGCGAGCGAGGCTTTCGTATCGAAGCCCAGGAACGGCGATACTTCCAGGCTGACATACCCATCGCGCCGCTTCGACTCCGTATACACGGGCTTGAAAATGTCGCAAGCATCTTGCACATCGCGAATCGCAATCTTTTCGAAGACACCGTTGGCGTCGAGATGCTTCGCGTCCGCCGATGTCAGGACGTCGTTATACAAATTGCTCCCGGTAATGGCCTTTTCGAAAATGGCCGGGTTGGACGTCATCCCGCGCAAACCGTCGTTATCAATATATTTCTTCAAATCGCCGCTCGTTAGCAGGTCGCGCCGAATGTAATCCATCCATGCAGACTGCCCGTAACCCAGCAGTCCCTTCAACGGGTTGGCCGCCCCACCGGTCGAAATATTTGGAATCGTTGTTGTCGTTGTCATTCGGGTTCTCCTTCACACTGACAAACCTTCGAAATCCCATTGTACGCCTGAGGTCGCTTGCAGCGCTCGTTCCATGCGGCCTGTTAAATTCTTTTAATGTTTGTAATTCGCCGCAAACTTTGCTTCCAGCGCCTTAACTTTTCCGAGCCGTCGCACATGTCTTTCTTCGTTGGTAAACTTAGCCCCAAGAAACGCCTTTACGAGCTCTTCCGCCAGCTTCACGCCAATCACCCGCGAGCCCAGCACCAGCACATTAATGTCGTCGTGCTCCACGCCCTGGTGCGCCGAATATGTGTCATGGCACATCCCAGCGCGAATCCCCGGCAGCTTGTTTGCTGCCACGCTCGCGCCCACCCCGCTGCCGCAGATCAGCACACCGCGTTCGGCTCTGCCGTCCAGCACCGCCCGCCCCACTGCCTCGGCAAAATCCGGATAGTCGGAGGGATTTTCGTTGAACGCGCCCACATCCAGGACATCATGTCCAAGGGAGCGCAGCAAATCGCCCATGGCTGCCTTCATTTGAAATCCAGCGTGGTCCGAGCCAATCACGATCTTCATTGCCGGCTCACTTTCCGAGGACTTCCTTCGCCGCTGCCACGACCTTGTCCACCTCAAACCCAAATTTTTTCACCAGGTCTTTTAACGGCGCCGATGCGCCGAAGCTGTGCATGCCAATGATCTTGCCTCTGCTCCCAACGTACCGCTCCCATCCAAACGTCGACGCCATCTCCACAGAAACCCGTGCGGCCACACTGGCCGGAAACACGCTCTCCTTATACGCCGCATCCTGCCGTTCGAAAAGTTCCCAGGAAGGCATGCTTACGACCCGCGCCTTGATCCCTGCCGCGTTCAGCTTTTCGCCCGCTTCCATGCACAGTGATACTTCGCTCCCGCTGCCCATCAGAATCACATCCGGTTTTCCACCCGGAGCCTCCGCCAAAACGTAGGCGCCCTTCGCGACGCCCGACGCCGCCCCATATTTTGTCCTATCAAAAGTCGGCATCGCCTGCCGGGTCAGCACCAGCGTCGACGGCCCATGCGTCTGCTGCAGCATGATCTTGTACGCTTCCACCACTTCATTCGCATCGCCCGGCCGCAGTACCAGCATGTTCGGCATCGCCCGCAAAGACGCCACCTGCTCGATCGGCTGATGCGTCGGCCCGTCTTCTCCCACGCCAATCGAGTCGTGCGTGAAAATGTACATCGCCGGGATTTCCATCAACGCGCCCAGCCGCATGCTCGGCCGCATGTAATCGCTGAAATTGAAAAATGTCGCGCTGAATGCCCGCAGCTTGGACAGCGTCATCCCGTTCACAATCGCGCCCATAGCATGTTCCCGAACGCCAAAATGCACATTTCGCCCGCGATACTGTTCTGGATAGAAATCTCCCGCGCCTTCAAACGTCAAATTCGTCTTGTTGGACTTGGCCAGGTCTGCCGAACCGCCAATCAGCCACGGAATATTCTTCGCCAGCACGTTCAGCGTTTTTCCCGAAGACTCGCGGGTCGCCATGCCCTTGGCATCCGCCGGAAAATTCGGCAAATCCTTGTTCCAGCCGTCCGGCAATCTCCCCGTCAGCATCCGGTTCAGTTGCTCTGCCTGCTGAGGAAACTGCTTCTTGTACTCCTCGAATTTCGCATTCCACGCTGCGCGCGCTTCGGCCCCGCGCTTGCCGATACCATTTTTGAATTGATCGTAAACGCCATCGGGGACCAAAAATTTCGCATCTTCCGGCCAGCCATAATTTTGTTTCACCAGCTTGATTTCCGCTTCCCCTAGTGGTTCGCCATGCGCCTCATAAGAATCCTGCTTGTGCGGCGATCCATAACCAATATGGCTGTCTACCACAATCAGCGTTGGCCGGTCCTTGGTCTTCAAAAAGGTCTCATACCCATGTCCCAGCGTTCTCAAGTCGTTCGCATCCGCCACCCGCGTCACATTCCATCCATACCCGACGAATCGCGTCATCACGTCTTCGCTGAACGACCACTCCGCCGGCCCGTCCAGCGTCACCCGGTTGTTGTCATAGATCCAACAGAGATTCGAAAGCTTCAAGTGGCCCGCCAGCGAAGCGGCTTCCGACGCCACGCCTTCCATCAAGTCGCCGTCCCCGCAAACCGTGTAAACATTAAAATTGAAAATGTCGAATCCTGGACGATTGAAATTTTCTCCCAGCCACTTGCTCGCGATGGCCATTCCCACGCTGTTTCCAGCGCCTTGTCCCAGCGGTCCGGTAGTTGTCTCCACTCCCGAAGTGATGTGTGACTCCGGATGCCCCGGCGTTTTGCTCCCAATCTGCCGAAAGCGCTTGATCTCCTCCATCGACACGGCCGCATCGCTTGTGACTTTGCCGCTCGAATCAACAGCGCGCACACCGGTCAAGTGTAGCGTCGCATACAGCAGCATCGACGCATGTCCCGCGGAAAGCACGAAGCGATCGCGGTTCGGCCAGGTAGGATCCACGGGGTCGTACCGCAAATACCGCTGCCACAGCGCGTACACCACCGGCGCCAGCCCCATCGGCGCGCCGGGATGCCCTGAATTGGCCTGCTGCACGGCGTCGATCGCCAGCGTTCGAATCGTATTAATGCTAAGTTGATCGAGGTCCAGTTGAGTTTGCGGCTGGCTCACATTCGCTCCTGTGGCGGGCAGGAGGGCGCCCGCCGACGTCCGACAGATTTTAGATGCACTACACTACGGATCGGGCCAAGTGATTTTACGCTAAAATGAAACGCCTTGCTCACGAGAGGCTAGCAGAGACACGGATAATTTGAAAGATTCCTGCCAACTACAATGAGTGACCTGACTCGAAGGGCCGGACTCTTCTAGCAGAACACATTGTTCCTTGAAATTGAGGTGAGAACCGTATGAGAGTTGTTTCACACGCAGTCGCCGCTGGGCTATTGCTTGTTCTGCTATGTTCCTCCGCACATGCTCAGTCCAAGCCTGGTCCCAATGTCGAATTAGAAAAACTGAAATCGCAAATTCAGAACATCCGCCAGGCGTTTCCCGGGGACATGGCTGTATATATGAAAAATTTGAAAACCGGGGAAGAGATTGCCATCGATGCTGATTCGATTTACGAAACTTTCAGTGTCATCAAAATTCCCATTATGGCGACAGTCCTGCGTCAGGCTGAAGAAGGAAAGTTCTCTCTTGACGATCGTATTACTTTGAAGGCGGCGGATGAACGCCTTCCATCTGGTTTGCTTTACACCCTGCAGCCAGGCCTGAACCCGACGATCCGGGATCTGATCACGCTGATGATTATTATCAGCGACAATGTCGCCACGGATCTGCTCGCCGACAAAGTCGGGCGTGCGTACATAACTGGCTATATGCACGAACTCGGCCTTCGCGACACATCGATCAAATTCTCAGACTTGGATTGGGATCGCATTTGGCTGGGAACACTCGATCCGAGTTACAAAAATGCGCCCGGGGACAAAACCATCCAATTTCCGTTTGACAAATATTCTGAAGAGCAAATCCAGTCCGCGTTTGGCCAAACCATCTACAATGCAGGAATCTACTTTGGCCACAGCACCGCGCGGGAAATCGGTCGCTTGCTTGAAATGATTCAACAAAACAAGCTCGTATCGAAATCCTCCAGCGAATTCATGCTTGCGACTTTGGAAAAGCAACAAGTCAACAATCGCTTTCCCAAATACCTCCGCGGCGTTCTTGTAGCGCACAAAACCGGGGATGGTCAGCCTTTCATCGCCAATGACGCGGGCATCCTCTTCGTTAAGGATCAGCCGGTTGTGCTGGTCGTTTTCACGGGGCATCATCGCGGCGAAACGGAAACGCTGCACGATGCGGTGGCCCGCGTCGCGGCGTTGGTTGGGGGCCACTATGGTGCGCAATTGTCCCCGGATTACAAGCCGCAGTAGTTCGATGGCAACAACGCAGGGCCGCCAGAGTGGCGATGTTGCAGGAAATACCTGAATTCGCTAAGTTTGTACTGCCAGTCGCCCGGGTGGCGGAATGGCAGACGCTGAGGACTTAAAATCCTCCGGGGATTTTTCCTCATGTGGGTTCGACTCCCACCCCGGGCACCATTTTTTCTTTGTGTTCAAGCGTTTACGCAGTGTCACGCCCAAGTCTTTGCTTCTCTCTAGTTTCAGCGTTCTTTCGGTGTGCCCAATTTGGGCCTACCAGCAATTGCGATGCAGCGAATATGCGATCCGAGCAAACTGTAGTTATCTTGCAGACCAAGGCTCAGCAGCCACGTATCGATCATGCGAACTGCTGTAAGATGCCGGCATACCTCTTCCTCAACCGGACCAGAAGGACCTGCGAGATGCCCAACGTGACGGACAAGATGCTAGGGTTGGCAAAAGCACTTCGTGTGTTTCAGAAGAAGCAACAAGGATGATACTGAGGATTGAAACCCCCGCGTTCGACGGCGTGCTACTCCGGTTCAGAGTTCGCGAACGCGGGAGTTCCGATGGTTCGTAGGACTATGGGCTAAGTTCTTTTCCCAAGGCCTCCTTTGGTCTTGAAGGACCGGCTTAGGCTGAACAAAGCTTGACCTGCCAAAGGCAGGTCGTACCCAAATGCACAGAGGATGGGGTGCGCGTCAAACGAACTGATTCTGAAAATACTATGACTCCATAACTCACACTTAATAAGATAGATAGCAGGTCATATGAACTGCTACTCTCTCTCCTCCGTGTCTCGTGGTATAGTCTCTCCGAGTTTGGAGTGGCTGCGTAGTGGCCAAAACCGATACGGCGGTAGCAATCAGGTTTGGTCTTTTCGAGGTGGATCTCGCTCGTGGAACCCTTGCCCGCCACGGGATTCCGCTGCGAATTCAAGTTCAACCTTTTCGAATCCTTGAGCTGCTCCTACGGCAGCACGGGGAGATCGTGACCCGCGAGCAGCTGCGCGAAGCCCTCTGGCCTGAAGGGACTCACGTCAATTTCGATGGAAGCCTGAACGCCGCGCTCAAGAAACTTCGAGCGGTCCTGCAAGATGACGCCGAGAACCCTCGTTTTATCGAGACGATTCCCCGCCAAGGCTATCGCTTCGTGGCACCCGTCCATGTCGTAAATGATGTCTCGGCTACGGTTCTGACCGGGCAGGTTTCCAGCCTGGAGAATGGAGAGAACTCCGTTGAGGTACGCCTGCGCCTCCACCCTGAGATTTCACCGGAACTTACCGCAGGGGCATCCTGGGATAGACAGCGCGCCGAACGCGCCCAGCGATGGTTCGACTTCCTGCTGCTGACCGTCGCAATCGTGTTCGGCTCCTGGCTCCTGTTTTTCATCGTTTACCCGGTTCCGCGACCTAGCGTGCAGAGGATGAGTCGCATCACCAATGCAGGCCGCATTGACGATTGGGGCGGCATCGTCTCTGATGGAACGCGGATCATATTTCTGGAACGCGACGCGGGCCGCTGGAGACTCATGCAAACTTCGGTGGAAGGTGGGAACGCGGAAGCGATGGCTGCGCCCTTTGAGAACACCCGGCTTTTTGCCATTTCTCCAGATCATTCGCAATTCTTGATTGGCCAATTCACGCGCCGCGACGAGGAGATGTCGCTGTGGCTCTGGCCGGTTCAGGGCGGTGAACCGCGCCGCCTGGGTCAAGCCACGGGTCATGATCCAGCATGGTCGCCCGACGGAACGCAAATTGTTTTCGCGCGAGGGCAAAACCTTTATGCAATCCGCCGAGACGGCACCCAACTTCGCCAGCTGGTGCACATGGATGGAGGTTTACGAGCGCCAGCATGGTCCTCCGACGGCGAGAATATTCGCTTCACAGTCAACCAGGGAGAATATGGCACGCCATCAATCTGGCAGATGTCCGCGGATGGCAACGGAGCACATGCACTCCTCCCAAGCGGCGCGACGCCCTCGGACCAGTCTGCCGGGAATTGGACCGCGGACGGCAAGTACTTCCTGTTCTCCGGTTGCGAGCAATACGAATGTAATTTGTGGGCCATGCGCGATGCGTGGAGCTGGTTCCGGCGCTCTCACCACGGGCCGTTTCCTTTAACGAGTGGCCCGGATGTCTTGCACGTGACCATTCCGACCCAAACCGGCTCACGGATATTTGCATTTAGTTTCCGTTCACGCCGCGAACTCGAAAAGCTCGACCCTCGGACGATGCGCAGTTCGATGCTAAGCCTCGATACTCTAGCCCAAGAAGCCAGCGTATCGCCCGATGGGCAGATGGTCGTTTATTCGAGTCGTCCGGACGGCTCGCTATGGAGGAGCAACACGGATGGGTCGCAACGCTTGCGATTAACAAGCGCACCGCTGGGAGGGTTGTCCCCCCGCTGGTCGCCGAAGGGGGAACAGATTCTGTTTGCCGGCATCCGTAACGATCAGCCCCGGCAGATTTACATGCTCGCCTCCGACGGTGGAGCGCTTCGTCCGGTTCTTCCCAAAGGATGGGAAGGAGCTAACGCGGATTGGTCGCCGGACGGTTATCGCATCGTGGTAACCATGCGTAATCTCAAAATTCATCCGCACTATGCGCTCTTCACACTCGAGCCTACAACCGCGATCTGGAAGGAGTTGCCGGATTCGAAAGACTATAGTGAGCCGCGCTGGTCACCGGATGGGCGCTACATTGCCGCCCTGGATAGCTCAAACCATCATCTGGCGCTGTTTGATGTCCAGAAGGGGAAATGGGCTCCTCTAGCGTCCGGCGGATTCCTTGAAGCGCCTCATTGGTCGCCGGACAGCTCATCCATTTATTTTCAGGATCAGCTTGATGATCAAGAGTCCGTATTTCGGGCGGACGTCGCTACGCAGCGAGTCCAGCTCGTTGCAGGGTTCGGAGAGATCCTTCGCGTGAGCGCCACGCATTGTTTCTTCAGCGGATTGGGTCGCGATGGGTCCATCTACGTGATGCTGGAGCGCGGGCTGACGGATATTTACGCGTTAGACCTTGATCTTCCCTGATCCGTTCCAACATGTGAACGCGGAGAAACTACTCTTCGTTGAACTGATTTCGCTTTTTGTAGGCCATCACGGTCAGCCCAATGCAGATCAGCACCGGTGGAATCACCAGTATAAGGATACCGCTTCGCAACGCCTGGATCACCCGGGAACCAGCGCCAGCAGCTTGCGAGTAGCAGAGCGCGCAATTCTGCCCGAAGGCTGCGCTTGGAACCCAGAGGGCCGCAAGGAAAGCGGCCCTCCGGCTCATCCAGCAAATTCCAAAACTGAGTTTCGAGTTCATTCTCCGAATTCTCATCCTTGAGTACGACCACTCTCGTCAAGCAGCTAATCGGTATGATCGCAAGTCCAAACTAAAGCCGATCTTAATGCGCAAATGGACGTAAATGCAACAATCGGAAACTATCAGTCCAGATCATATTCAACATCAATAGAACAAAAATCAATGCTGGAATCAGCGTCAAGAACAGGGTTCGGCGCTCTCGCGCCAGGTGCATGAAGTACATGACGGCCAACGCGCCGCCACAAACAGCAAGTCCAAGCAAAATAGCGAGCAATGAGCCAGTCGCAAAATTTTGATACGCCAGGAAGACTTCCAGCCCGGCAATAGCCAGCAAGACAAAGTATACCGGCAGATACTTTGGGATTACGCTTCCTGACTTTGTTAATGCCGCCATCGTTCCTCCTTCCGTTAGTCCGCGCCTAACGCGATACATTCAACAAATAGACCAGGGGCACGACAAACATCCAAACCACGTCCACAAAGTGCCAGTACAAACCAGTGGTTTCGACATGGCCCGCCGTCAGCTTCCCGCGGGCGAAGCCCCGCGCGATCACCGCTATTGCCACGACGCCGCTGACCACATGAAGCAGGTGCAAGCCCGTGATGCTGAAAAAAGTGGCGCCGAAAAGCGGTGATCCCCAGGGATTTTGGAACAAACGCACGCCCTCATCGATCAGTCCAAACCATTCTCGAATGTGCAAGCCGGCGAAGATTACTCCCAGCAGGATGGTGGACCACATAAAACGACCCGCTTTGGGTTTGTCACCGGCTTTCGCGGCGTCCACGGCGCCGAGCATCGTCAGGCTGCTAGTAACCAGCACAAAGGTCATAATCATTACATTCAGAATGCTGGGATTGAATTTGAAAGGCGTGGGCCAATCAGGGCTTGCCGTGCGCAGATAGCCGTATCCAAAGAGAAGAGCGCCAAACGTCACCGCGTCGGAGATGATGAACAGCCACATCGTCAGCTTCCTGGATGGGATCGCAAAAGGCGATGCTTCCATCAAGGCGGTGCCGTGCCCGGCCATGTTGGGCTCACTCACAGTATGTCCCCCCTTTCTTTCCGTTCACAGCCTCGTACCGATAACAAAAAGCAGATAGAGCCAGAGAACGTCCATGAAATGCCAGTAGATCGCCGTGGCGTCGAATAGGCTCTGGCGAAACCTGTAGTTGCTCCCGGCCGTACGCCCGATCAAGTACACGAGCGCGGCAATTCCCCCGAGAAGATGGAGCCCGTGCATGGCGGTAAAAACGTAAAAGAAAGAACTATTGGAATTCGTGGCGAGGTAGAGTCCTTGCGCAGCAAGATACCGCCAAGCCAGATACTGCCCGGCAACAAACGCCAATCCGAGGACTAGCGTAACCACGAGCCAGACCATGCCTTTGCGCAATCCAAATGCTTCCGGCCCGAGGCCTCTGGCGATACCGCGCCGCGACATCTCCATCGTGAAGCTGCTGAGCAACAGGGCTAGGGTATTCGCGTAGATCACCGAAGGCAGAGCAATATGCGTTCCATCTCCCGATCCTTGGCGTACATACAGTGCACTGGTGAACGCTGCAAACGACATGGTGATCGCGAAGATGCCCACCCAGATACCGCTCCGCGATGCCCTGTCAGGCCCCCCGAAGCGGGAAGGCTCAACCACTTGAGCATAGTTTCCTGAAGCCATTGTTTCCGCTCTTTCCAGAGAACTTAATTGTCTGCTTACACTTGCTCGGGCGAATCTTGCATCACGAAATCGCCTTTGGAACCTTTCACCCCGTACTGATACGGGTCGTGGTAAATCACCGGATGCTTGCCTCCGAAATTGTCCCACGGCGGCGGCGAGGGAATACTCCATTCCAGCGATGTGGCGTTCCACGGATTCTCGGGGGCCTGCTTGCCGCGGAAGCGGCTATAAATCAGGTTGAAGAGAAAAATGAACTGCGCCCCACCAGTGACGAAAGCGGCGATGGAAATGAATTTGTGCACCGGCATCAGCGGCGCCATGAAGTCATTCACAAACGAGGAATACCGCCGCACGTTGCCCGCCATACCCAGGTAATGAAAGGGCATGAAGATGCAGTAGGTGCCGACAAACGTAATCCAGAAATGCAGCTTGCCAAGGCTTTCGTTCATCATCCGCCCTGACATCTTGGGAAACCAGAAATAAGTGCCCGATAAGATGCCAAAGATCGCGGCAACGCCCATCACCATGTGGAAATGACCGACGACGAAATACGTTGCGTGGAGATAAATGTCAATGGACGGCTGAGCCAGAAAAAATCCACTGACTCCGCCGCTGACGAACATGGAAACAAACCCGAGCGCAAACAGCGATGCAGCGTTGATCTGCAGGTTCGCGCCATACAGGCTCCCCAACCAGATCAGCGTGATAATCGTCGCGGGAATGGTGATGGTTAACGTCGGAAAAGAGAATAAGAGCGAAGAAGTCGGGTTCATGCCACTTACGAACATGTGATGGCCCCAAACCATCCAGCTCAAGAATCCGATGGACATCATCGAATAGATGATCACTTTGGCGCTCAAAAGCGGCTTGCGCATATTGGTGATTAGCACATGTGAAACGATGCCCACTGCGGGAAGGATGGCAATGTAGACCTCGGGATGGCCGAAGAACCAGAACAGATGCTGCCACAACAGCGGCGATCCTCCGGCGTGATTCTGCAAGCGATCACTAATGACCAATCCCGACGGGATAAAAAAACTCGTGCCCGCCATGCGATCGAGCAGCAGCAGCAGACAGGCGGGAAGCAACACGGCGAAGGCGAGCAATCCGATCGCTGAGGTGATGAACCATGCCCAGGTGCAGATCGGCATGCGCATGAATGTCATGCCTTTTGTGCGCAAGTCCAGCGTTGTAGCGATAAAGTTCAGGGAGCCAAGCAATTGCCCCACGCAGAATATCGCGATGGAGATCGCCCAAAGACTCTGGCCCCACGCAAGACCGGGGCCTGCGTCTTTGCCGACGGCGCTGAGCGGCGCGTAGGCGGTCCACCCGGAGATCGGGGGACCATCGGGAATGACGAACGCCAGAACCAAAACCAGAAACGCGACAAAAGTGACCCAAAACGACATCATATTAAAACGGGGAAACGCCATATCTTCGGCGCCAATCTGGATGGGTAGGAAGTAGTTCCCAAAACCCGCGAAGGGCGCATTGGTCAGAACGAAGAACACCATTAACGTTCCGTGCATCGTCAGCAAAGACAGATAGTACTCCGGCGTAATGACCCCGCCGGGCGCGCCAGTGGATGACAAGAGGTCAAGACCAGGAACCTTTGTGGTTGGCCAGACAAGGTGAAAGCGCATCAGCCAGGAGAGCGCCATGCCCATGAATACCGCGACCAACGCCAGGCCGTAATACTGCTTGCCAATTACCTTGTGATCGAGACTGAAAATATGCTTGCGGATAAACCCTTCCGGCGGAGCATGAACGTGTGCCGGCTGGACAACTGCTTCTTCCATGTACCCACCTCGTTCAATCGCGGCGCAGATCGGATCGATTCGAACGGACCGCCGATCTGCGGACTAGAACTACTGCTCCGACGCCTTCTCTTTCAACCACTTGTCAAAATCGTCTTGGGACAACACGTTAAGATACGCTTTCATGTTGTAGTGGCCGAGCCCGCACAATTGCGTGCAGACGATCTCGTATTTTCCCGTTTTAGTGGCCGTAAAATGGACTGACAAATCCAGCCCCGGAACGAAATCCTGCTGTATGCGTAGCTCCCGCACGTAGAAGGAATGGCCGACATCTTTGGCATGCATCAGGAGATGAATTTCCCGATTGACTGGTATCGCAAGCTCCGCCGTTACGATATCGTCTCGGGCCTCGACGTCATTGGCGAGATCGAGCCCAAAATAATTTCCATTTCCTTCATCGATCTTATCCGGGTGAAGCGGGGCAAACTTTCCATCCGCTCCGGGATAGCGGAAGTAGAAGGCAAACTGGCCTGCCTGCGATTGGATCTGAAGCGCATCTTGCTTCGGAGCAGTAAAGTAAACCTCGGCCCACGCCTTCTGTCCCAAGACGCCTAGGGCCAGGACTTCCGTGCCTACGAAAATGAATGCGGTCGCGACCATTAATTTCGCACCGCCCGGCAGATGCTTCACTTTGGACCCATTTTTGCGGTTGGAAAATCTCCATACGAAGAACGCAAGCAGCAATTGGGCGCCGAGAAACGCAAACCCCGCCTCGGCCATGGTGTCCGACAACTGTTCGTCAATCGCGTGGCCATGAGTCGAGATATCCACCGGTTGAACGTACATATGAGTCACGATGGGATACGCGGACGCCAGCGCAATGAGCGTCAAGACTACTGCGAAAAATTTCCCCACAATCCCTCGCTTCTGCCCTCAACTGATTCCAGCAGGGCCCGCCAATCCCGCGGCGTTTCCGATTCGATCGTAGTCTTGATTCCTGCCTAGTACGGCTTCGCCTTAAAAACAAAATTCACGGTCTTCGTCTCGTTGCCCGAGATCGTCACTTCCTGTGTCTGGTCGCCGTAGGATTCATGCCACGCGATAATGGTGTATTTCCCCGGCGGCAAGTTGGGAAGTGTGAAACTTCCTTCGCCCTGAGTTACGGCGTAGTGGGAGTTTTTCAAGACGGCAAAGTTGCCATGCATCCACGGATGAATATTGCACTTCACCGGGATGAATTCCGGCTTGTCATATTTTTCAGAGAGCGGCGGAGTTCCTGGCGGCTGCGATTTGTTCCACTCCCGGTTAGTCTTCGGTAGCGGGTGAATATTGTGAGAGGTCTGGTCCTCGTTCGCGATTTCCAGCGCCTGGTTCACCTCGAAGGCCAGGACGTGCGGCAAATATTGGCAGCCCTTCTGGGTGAACTTGGCGGGCTGACTGGGCGGTGTCGAATCATCTGGCGCGCCTGCGGAAATATATACGACGACGTTCTCAAGCGCATTATTCGGACCAGTCACAACGGTTTCTGTGGTCAGCGGTGTCGCATGCTGCTTCGCGCAACTCGGCTCTTTCGACATATCAATCGGTTTCTGCTTGGCCGGGGCGCCTTCATAAGTCACCTTGCCGCTGACCGTGCCTCCGTTTGGCACCGCGGTCGTCATGGTTGCTGCAGCAAGAATGGCAACTCCTGCCAGAAAAACGCCCTTTGTTCTCATCCTCTTGCTCCTCTTGAATCTCATTTTCTACAGTATTACTGCTTGATTCCGGAACCGGTCGGTGTGCCACCGATTTTCTGTGCGTTGACGACTTCGGCTCCCTCCTTGGAACTCATCCAGAGAGCCAACTCGGCACTCTTCCGGGTTACCTGCAGGGTGCGCAGATAGTGCACCAAGTCCCAGGCATCTTCCGGCTTGATGACATCGGCAAACGACGGCATGGGGGTGCCATCCAGGCCGGTCATGAAAATCTTGTAAAGGTCGTGGTTTGTAGCGCCGCATTTGAAGCGCGACCCCGCTGCAAAATTATATGGGCGGATAGGTTGGTCGTTGCTGTCTGTGAGCGTCGAAGCTGAAGGACCATCGCCGTGGCCTTCGGGGCCATGGCACTTCCAGCATTCGAGTTTGGTGAACAGCTCTTTTCCGTGCTTGATGCTGTCCAGCGTGACCGCAGGCTCAGCGGGAACGTTGATCGGATCACCCGCCTTGTCTGTCTTCCACCGCGGCGAGAAGGTCTTGATGAAAGCAATCAAATCGGCTCGGTTCTGGGCGGTCAGGGTAATCCACGATGGCATATTGGAGTTATTGAGGCCTCGCGTCATGGCATTGTAGAGATCCTCGTCGGTCGGCAGTGTGCCTGTCGGCGTCGAGCGGCACTTGAAGGTTGCTGCGACGAAATTTCGTGGCAGTATGTTCAGGTAGGGCCCATTTTCTCCGTTGCCGTCGCCGCGGTAGCCGTGGCAACCCCAGCAATAGCGAAAGTAAAGCTGCTTGCCGGCAGCGGCTTGGCCGGACAACTTGCCGACATGAGATTCGCCCTGCTGTGCTGACGCAAGCATAGGCAGAGCCAAAGCCATGGCCATTCCTAGAATCCATTCCTGTTTCTTCGTAGTCCGCATCTTTTTCACCTCTAAAACGCGAAGTCAAAGCCAAACATCAAGCTGCTGCTGGTGAGATCTAGGAAATTGACGGGTGAGGTGCGTCGCTGCCTCACCCAGGCATACTCGTTGTGAAAGGCAAATCCGGCCCGGCTGGAAATGAATGGATAGTACCGATAGCCGATCGTAAAAGCGTCGATATCGCCAAAGTTTGACGATGGGACGCTCACTCCCGGCACGAAACCACCACCTGCCACGATAGGCAGAGCTTGCTGTGACATGCGAATGGCTTCGTAGCGATTGATGATTATGAACTGAGGGTTGTAGGTGTAGTGGGTTTCGATCAACGCACCGTTCCACGCCGGATTTTGCGCCCCAGCGGGAAGCGGCTGATTCGCTGGAGTACCGGTGCCCAGATAGGCGCTATCCGAGCCGTGGAAGTACATTGTGGTGAAATCGAACTTCTTGACATACCACATGCCTATGAAACCGATGCGAGAAAAGCCCTTGTTTCCGATTCCGGTGCCCGGCACGGGGGCCCCGCCTTCGTTGAATTGGAAGTAAGTCGGAGCCTGTCCTAAGTAAGCAAATACTCCTACGCGCTGAAGCCCCAGACTTCCTACTTCAAATGCTTGGCTGGCTGTTAGGAATGCGTCATAGCCGCGGCTCGTCGGCAGGCCAGGGGACCCATCGTTGGAACTCAAGACGGCAGCAGAAATGCGAGTGCGGTCATCCTTAGAGTGCCCCATCCACTCCGCGCCAACCTGGTTATCACCGATCCCGAATGTGAATAGGCTGGTGTTTTCGGTAGCCGGCTGGAAATGGTAGTTCTGATAAACACCGGAATTGTTCGTTAGCGTCAGAATTCGCTTTTCGGAAAGCAGATTGTCCAACTCAAACTTACCAAGCTTTACGTTGAGCCAACTGCTGCCGGCCAAGTTATCCAGGCGGGCCATCACCGTTTCGAAGTGGAAGGCGCCAGTGTTGTCAGAAGAGGGCAAAACGTAGAACGAGACGTTTTTGGCCAGCGTGCCGCCAGTGTGGAAGTCCAAGCCGCTCCAGTCAAACCCATGTGTCGTGACCTTGCCTTCCATCTGCCCGCCAGTCGTACTCGTGGGATCGTCCACCTGCATGCGATTGACGCTCTCGCGGTGCCAGAATGTCGTCATCCGGAAAGTGACGGGCCAATAGGCGGGCTGCTGAAAGATGGGGGCATCACGGTCGTTCCCCATTTGGTAGCCATTGTCCTTGAAAGCTTGGCCGAAGGCGCTCAATTTGGGCCAAGCTTCATGGCAGGAGGAGCAAGGCATGCCGTATTTGCGAGCAAACGCGGGGATGGCTCTAACGTGTGGAGTTGGCAATGGAAGCGCCAATGCATAAGGACTGTCGTTAAGGAAAACGGTAAGGAACAAGAGAACAGATACAAATCCCGACGCACAAAATGTGAGCTTTCTCCAGCCTAGTCGAGGTGACCCTTCGTACATACCGCCTCCTTCGCCTGACCGGACACGGAAGTCAAGCGAGAACCGATTACCGAAATGGTTTGTATAGGACCCGGCGCGGAGACACTACCACTGTACGAGTGAGGGAGAATCCAAGACTCGTCACGAACTCGGAAGCGAGTGTGAGAAAGCACGCCCATAGGAGAATCCGACGCTCTCTTTCCTACAAAAAAGAGCGGTCAAATCCCCAAAGTCCCTGAACCGGCACGGAATGTACTCTCACAAAAAAACGAATGCAAGAGTTTTTTTATTTCTATCCTAAAGATTCTTGAAGATTCTTGGATCCTATGGTTCTGGTACTCAATTCCTGGGCTCAGTCCCGTTCTTGATCCCGCAGGCGGCTTTTGCTCCGCTCGACGTAAGAATGCCGGCAAGGAAACGGAAATACATTAAGCTTCCTTTCTCTTCATTCCGGAATCCTATGCCCGGGATGAAGTAAGAATGAGAATTCTGGAATTGACACCTCCTCGAAGATGGGAGTACGAAGAGTGTTACCCTCGATCGTGCGAGTGAATGCAAAGAATGAGATTTTCATTCGAAGCAGCAGGCCGATGACCCATGAATGTAGCGCGGAGTGAAATGCGACAAGATTTTCGAACAAGCAAAGCTGCTGCTTCCGAGGCGAAATTGAATGTTCTTCTATTTCGTTTCCTGCTGCTTGCATGCCTGGCGGGGGGCTCTAACTTTGCCGGCTGGGCCCGCGCGGATCAGCTCGTCAGTCCAGGATTTGTCAAGGAATTTGAGGCAACACAGGCGGACGCGCTCCAAGCACTAAATGAGCTTCTGGAAGATGAGACTATCCATGGAACATACATCTTCGACAAACAGCCGACTCTTAAGGGAGCTACTGTGGCTGCGGCAACACCGCTGTTCGAGCCCTGGCAAGGACCCGGACAGGTTTTCTATAAAATACGAAAAGACGCGATTGCGCCACGGCATTTCCTGAATAGCGCGGATGAGGGCACGATCGCGGTCCGCTACGTCCTCATCAACGCCAGCCCCGGGCGATTTCGTTTGCGGATCGACGCCGTCTATGTGGAATCTACGCGGCGGAGAATGCACCCATCGGACCTCACCGTGGAATCGAGTGAATACAAAGTGTTCCAGGATCACCTTCAAGCCATTCAATTTGCGGAGCAGGAAGCGGCCGATGCAAAGCGCCGCCGTGAAAGCGCAGATATTGTTAAGCAGACGGTGATCCGTCAGCGAGAGGACGAAACAACTCTGCTGGCTGCAGCGCAATCTTCCGTGCAAGACCTGGAGCTGCGCATTAGCGCGCTTCGGCATGAGGTGGAACGCAGAGTGAGGGCGCCAGGCGCGGACCTGAAGGCCGCTCCTTTCCGCGCGGCGGCAAACATGAAGACGCTGGCGGCGTACACGGAAGTGGTTATCGTGATCAACACCGCGCATTGGTACGGCGTGGAAACGCCTGACGGCCAACGCGGATGGATGCCAGTGGATCAATTGGAAAATCTCCCATGAAACGACCCCAAGAGAAATTCCCTGTTTCAGCCATTCAAAGGAGCGCGCTTGGTGGAATCCTCAGCCTGCTCCTGACAGCATCGGTTCTTTCTCAAGCCGTCCCATACGCTCGCGTGTTCCCGAAGTCCGCGGAAGAAGTGGAGACCGCGCTGAAGGAACTGCAAGCGTATTCCGGCGAAAAACTACCCATCGTGGACGGTTTTGTCATCGCTGGAGACAAGCCTCTCAGTCAGTACGAGCGGGCCTTTTATCAATTCTCGATTGACTTGCTACCGGGACAAACAGGCGGCACAATTGTTCGCGTCACTGCAAAAATCACGGCATGGTATGTCGACCCTGCTCCCTGGAAATCGGGCTATCAAATCTTGCCGTCCAATGGACGTCTTGAGCTGGATTTGCTTGATCGGCTCAGCGAAAAGTTCGGTGAGAAGCCGGCGACTTCCGTTCTTAAGTCACAGATCCAGGCGCCTACTCCGAAGATCAACCTTTCTAGTGGTTTGTCCGGAGGTTCCCTTCAGCCGAACAAGAGTTCCGCTGTTGCGGCCCCGTCAGCAACAGCGTCGAGTGTTACTGGTAGCGATGAAGTAGGAGCACTGCGCGCCAAACGCGAAGCCGAAGAACGGCGGATGCGGCAACTTGCCACGGAGCTGGAATCCTGGCAAGAGGTGCAGCATAACCAAGCTCATCCCCATAACCTGGTAGTAGTCAAGAAAGGCGGCACGCCGGTGCTGGCGCGGTCGGCGGAAGACTCCCGTGTTCTATTCTCCGCTGCCGCTAACGACGAATTCGAGTTTCTCGATGCCGTGGGGCCATGGATTCACGTGCAGATTTCCGGTGATTCGCGCGGTTACATTCGCCGAAGCGGTCTGGAATTGCCGGAGTCCATCGCCGCGCGTTTGAAATCACCGGATGGTGAGGCTTCCAGTGAGAAACAGGACGCCTTCCGCGTGGAGCGTGAAGAAACCACTCTTTTCCCCGGCGATTGGGAACCGTTGCACGGCAAGTCCGTGAAGATATATACAGTTCAACCCGCTTCGCAGGACCCTAAGGAAATTGGTGCTACTGCAAAGCTCACTTTTGCATCCTCTCTGTTTCAAAAGTTTTCCGGCGAGTCCGCAACGATCGCACCTCCAGTTGAGGGGGTCGTCGTAATCTTCGACTCAGCCGACGGTGGGATCATTGCCAGTACACTATTTAACGTTATCCAGCTAGCTAAAGGCTCGCTTTCTCAGGATAAATTTTGGAAACTCTGTTATCTGGACCCACCGGACGACTTCCGGTCAACACCTAAGCCGTAGACATCACCACCGCCACAGAGCTGAAGCGTAATTCCTAGTTAACGCGCAAGGAGAACAAGTGAAACTACTTGTCCGATAATACGAGTCTACTTCTGTGATCCTCAGAGTCCCTGGCAACGCGGCTCGAACGAAAACACGAGGGCTCTTGTGCAGTAACTGCATTGCTTTCGCTGCGGTCGCGCCGGGTGATTCTGCTCACTATCCGACTTTTTTCTTTGCAATCATTCTTGCGCTCTCTCAAATACACTCGATCCGCCAGCGGTTTTTCCCGCCGGGGACTCTTCCAATACGCACCGGCAAGAAACTTCTCCGCCTTCCCCGCACTTCTCCTACAATTCTCTCGGATGCCTGGTGAAAGTACAGTTCTAAGAACTGCCCGGAGGAATTCGTGACTTCGAGCGACGCTTTCGACCTGATCGTCATCGGCTGCGGTCCCGCCGGTGAAAAGGGTGGAGCCCAAGCGGCTTACTTCGGCAAACGTGTGGCTGTCATCGAGCGCGCCGAGTACATGGGCGGGAGCTGCATCAACACCGGCACAGTTCCCAGCAAGACCCTTCGCGAATCCGCGCTCTATTTTTCCGGACTCAATCAGCGCGGCCTCCACGGCATCGACTATTCGCTGAAAGAAAACCTTACCGTCCACGATTTCATGCACCACGAGCGCGAAGTCGTGGATATGGAGCGCCAGCGCATCCTGAAAAACCTTGCCCTCCACAAAATCGAACTCATCTGCGGCCAAGCCTCCTTCGAAGACGCCCACACTCTTGCCGTTACAGGTCCAACCGGTGCGCGCCGAATCAAAGGCGAAGTGATTCTGATCTCCACCGGCTCCAAGCCGCATCGCCCTTCGGAGATCGCCTTCGACGACATTCACACCTTCGACTCCGACACGTTTCTGCAGATGGACCGCATTCCCAAAAGCCTCGCCGTTATCGGTGGCGGTGTTATCGGCTGCGAGTACGCTTCCATCTTCAAAGCCCTCGGCGTCGATGTCACTCTCGTAGACGGCCGCGACCGTCTTCTTCCATTTCTCGACGGCGAAATTTCCGACCGTCTCCGCGATCGTCTTGCCGCTCTCGGAATGCATTTCTGGTTTAACGAGCGCCCCGTCAAAACTGAAAACTCTGCAAGCGGAGTTCGCCTCACAATGAAGAGCGGAAAAGTCCTCGCAACCGACGCCGCGCTCTTTGCCGCCGGGCGCCGCGCCGCTGTTAATGGCCTCGCTTTGGAAAAAGCCGGCCTCGCCATCAACGATCGCGGCTACATTGCCGTGGACGAGCACTATCGCACCGCCGTTCCGCATATCTACGCTGCCGGCGATGTCATCGGTTTCCCCGCCCTCGCTTCCACTTCTATGGAACAAGGCCGCGTCGCTGTCTGCCACGCCTTTCACCTAAAGTACAAAGAGCGTGTGGCTTCGCTGCTCCCCATGGGCATCTACACCATTCCGGAAATTTCCGCCGCGGGAGAAACCGAGGAATCCTGCAAGGAAAAAAAGCTCGACTACGTTGTCGGCCGCGCCCTCTACGAAAATAACGCCCGCGGCCACATCGCCGGCGACACCGCCGGAATGCTCAAATTAGTTTTCGCCCGCGCCGATCGAAAACTCCTGGGCGTCAGCATCATCGGCGAAAACGCCACCGAACTCATCCACATCGGCATGATGGTCCTCGATAACGGCCTCACCATCGACGAATTTATAGAACAAGTCTTCAACTACCCGACTCTCAGCGAACTCTACAAATACGCCGCCTACGACGGCCTCGGCAATTTAGCCGGCCACAAACTGCGCGAAGGCTAGACATGCGATCCATTCTTCTCTTCTCACTCCTCCTCTGCGCTCTCTGCGTCTCTGCGTTTAGTTTATCCCCCGCTGTTTCCCGCGCGCACTTAAGCCCTCAAGGTACGCCCGATAACATGCACGCCTACCTCGGCTTCGACCGCAACATTTATCCTGGCGACGAAGCCTTGCCAATTCTGCGAAAGACATTTTCGTTTTCAAGCTACTGGCTCAGCCCACGTCCCGGCGAAAAAACAAACACCTGGTCCGGCAAACGCGAACTCCTGCGCAAGCATGGATTCGGATTCTTAGTTTTGTTTCGAGCGCGCGAAAGTAGGGAAGTCAAGAGTCCCGCTGCGGCAACGAAAGCTGGAATGGGCGACGGCAAAGAGGCCGCCGCCGCCGCGAAGTCCGAAGGTTTTGCCGCCGGCACCACTATTTTTATCGATGTCGAAGAAGGTGGCCGTCTACGCGCAAACTACCTCATCTATGTTTTGAAGTGGATTGAAGAACTTCAGCGCGCAGGCTATTCTCCCGGTGTCTATTGTTCCGGAATGCCCGTGGAAGATGCGCCGGGCGTCATCATTACGACAGCCGACAACATTCGTAGCTCCGCAAAATCCCGCGACATTTCTTTCTGGGCTTACAACGATTTCTGCCCGGCATCGCCCGGCTGTGCTTTTCCGGAAAACCCGCCACCGCCTTCTTCGAGCGGCATCGGTTACGCGGTTGTCTGGCAATTCGCGCAATCGCCGCGGCGCAAAGAATTCACGGCGCAATGCGTCGCGACTTATCATCGCGATGGGAACTGCTACGCTCCCGGCGATGCCGCTCACGCATGGTTCCTAGATGTGAACACTGCCACCTCGGCCGATCCTTCGGGTGGAGCAAAATAATGAGCATGAAGAAAACAAAAGAGGCGGACTTTTGTCCGCCTCTTTGTCTATAGTCAGGAATTTGCGTTTAGATTTGCGCGTACCCGCCGTCCACGGTCACTTCCGAGCCCGTCATGAACGAAGCATCCGACGATGCCAGGAACGCGACTGCGGCAGCAATCTCCGAGGGCTGCCCGATTCGCTTCATAGGGACTTTCGCCACGATGTCCCGGACAAACTGATCGATCTGTTCCTTCGACAATCCGGTGCGCGCAAAACCCTCCGGCGTCTCAATCGGGCCAGGGCTCACGGCATTCACGCGTATTCCGCGTTCGGTCAATTCCGCCGCCAGCGAACGCGTGAAGGAGCGCAGCGCCGACTTCGTCGCCGCATAAACCGATCCATTCACCATCCCGACTTCGCTCGCCACGGACGTATTGATGATGATTGCAGCCCCGTCATTCAGCACCGGCAGCGCCTTTTGGATCGTGAAGTACACGCCCTTCGCATTGATGTCGAAAAGTTCGTCGTACAGTCCTTCTGTCGTCGCTGCCAGCGGCGCGAATTTGTAAATTCCGGCATTCGCAAACAATACGTCGATCTTGCCGAGCTTCTCCACGACCGTT
>Ga0222749_10000566_pt1 | contig 22219 bp, 20 predicted proteins | sample IncBWH2Mmetat_FD_197234 | JGI IMG/M metagenome (GOLD analysis project Ga0222749, IMG submission 197234) | Metatranscriptome of lab incubated forest soil microbial communities from Barre Woods Harvard Forest LTER site, Petersham... | ecosystem: Environmental > Terrestrial > Soil > Temperate... | reverse complement strand
GTGCCGTCGCGCGAGCTGCCCCAAGGAATTCCAGGCCCTGGAAAAGCCTGCTCGGCCAGCTGAAAACCTGGTGACAAAGTAGCGCCGGCGTCTCGCCGGCTCTGTTGCCGGCAGGATGCCGGCGCTACACCAGTAATTGTTACCTGCCCGGCCTGGGATGGTGCCGTGGCGGTCAAGAATCTTTGAACTCCGCCATAAGGGGAACCTCTGCGCACACCTTGCCCGAAGCCGCTTGGGTTCGCAGTGAATACCCGAAGCGAGAGAACCCGCGATAGCCTGCAAGATCCTTCGCTCAGCCCCGCACGGTCAGCACTGGGCAAGGCGCATGGCAGACGACCTCGTAGGCAATCGCCCAAGGAAGGTGAGCTGCCGCACGCGGAGCCCGCTTGTGCACGCCCATCACAATCAAGTCGGCCGATTGCGTTTCGGCGAGGTGCAGAATCCCCTCCGCCGGGAATTCGAAGCTCACAACCGCCGATGGTCGGCACCAGTCTTTCGCGTCAGGCGGTATCAGGGCTTCCAGACGTTTCTCTGCCCCGCCGGATACGTACATCTGGTGCTGCATGGGAACCAACGGAACAACATGCAGCAGGGTCAGCGAAGCCTCATGCTCCTCCGCCAGGGACAACGCGTAGGGAAGAGCTTTCAAAGAACCACTCGAGAAGTCCGTGGCAAAGATGATGTGCTTGAAGACCGCGACATCGCCTTTGGGCTCAGGTACCTTCGGCCCCAGCGTCAGCACTGGGCACTGCGCTTTCCGAAAAATCTGTTCGGCTCCCGAGCCGAGCACAAGTTTCTTCAAGCCGTGCCGGCCATGGCTTCCCAGCACAATCAGGTCGATGGAATGCCGGTGAATCACATCGTCCAGCACGTTCCAGAGTTCGCCACGCTCGAGAATGCCCTCCTGCAAGATGTCAGTCCGGGGCTCCGATCGCAGAAATTTGTCCAATTCTGACTGCGCATCGGCCCACTCGCCATCCAGATCTGGAGGCACGGGCTCCATGGGCAGGAAGATGGGCGGGTTCGGCGCGACCGCGTGCGTCACGAAAATTCTTGATCCGTAATCCTTGGCAAAGGCTCGGGCGTACGCCAGAGCGTTCTCCGAGGCGCCGGTGAAATCGGTAGGTACGAGAATGTTGCTGAAGGTGAGGCGGAGGCTGGCCTGAAGGGTCGGCATGGTTACCTCCCGAGCGAACCGATTATGAACTTCTGTCTGCAGGCTACGCGGGTATAACCCTCAACACAGTGACCGCAATCACCTCATTCGGTGAGGGCTCATCTGGATTCGTATCGTTTTCATCGAGAATTCACAACTTTGAAACACCGCTTTAATATGGCGAAGCTACCTTTATCGTCATCGAGGTGGAACAGACCACACGGGCCTGGGTGACTGAACCAGAGACGGGGTTCAGGCGTCCCAGGTCCTTGTATTTGTATGTGTAAAAGAGAACGGACGGAGAATTTAAGCCGCCACACATCGGCTGCAGGGTTGGATAAGGTTCGCTGTCCCTAGGACGAAGGAATCGCCTCTTGACTGCGCTGCGCATGGAGTTCCGCCAGGAACTGTTCACGCGTCAGTGATGATCCGTTGCGAAGTAGCTCGAGCAGCGGATCTTCCATGTGTTCTTCGGGAGAGGCGTTTGTGCTCTCGAACTGGGTCGCATCCGCGATCAGCGATTTCGGGGAAATGAGAAGCTCCGGCACGGTGCCCGGCCGGCTCGTCAGAAACTCAATGAAGTGTGCCACCGTTTCCCGCTGCTCATTGGTCCGGCTGGGAAATTCCACCCCCATGCCTGAACCCGGATGCATGACCCGCACCATGCCATCGGCGTGAATTTCTATGCCTGCGGCCCTCAAGCAAAGGTCCACCAACGCCTGCTCGGGAAAGGGCCCGTCGGTCTCGACGTAGCAACCACCCAGGCTGAGATCAGTCAGCTTGCAGACAGATACGGGCTCGGCTTCCTCGGCTGTTGTATCGGGAGTATTGGCGTCCACCCAGGTTTTCAGTTGTTCGGCCTGCGCCTCGGGAACATCAATAAATCGCACCCCCGACTGTCCATTTGAATTCGCCCACGCCACCTCTCCGTGAGCATCAATTTCCACGCTGCCGTCGGGAAGAGTGAACCGTAATCCGATCAAGGCTGAGGGTGCAAGAGGCTGAGCAGCCAGCACATCCATTCCGGTCTGGCTCAGATCGAGGAGGATGCCTTCAATCTGCTCTCCACCCGGCACGCCAAGCTGTACCGGGGCCTGCACCGGAACCCTATACGAACGACGCCGCTCACGGCGCAGCAGGGAAGTCGCAGCGCGCAGCGTGCCTTCCGCCTGCTCCGGAGCGACTGGCTTGTGCAGAATGAATTTGGCGCCGTCCTGCAGGATCTGGCGAATCGCGCCTGGATCGCTCAGCAGCGCTATCGTGATCAGCGCGCCGGGCTTCGCTTGTGGGAGGGTTTTCAGCAACTGGCGGGCGATTTCAGGTTCGTCAAAGTCGACAATCAGGCTGTCAAAGCGCTGTTCCCCGAGCCGTTGCAGCGCGATTTCGCTCTCGCTGAAACGCTCCACCGCCATGCCGAACCCCGCCAGAATGCGGCTGAGAACTTCAGCGGCTTCGTCATCCTTCGATACCAGCAGTGCCTGAAGGGTCATACTGCATTCACTCTCAGAAAAAAACGAGTTCCCCCATTTACGGCCAACGCGGGGCTACCGGACGGCCTGACTTGGCGGGCGCCGGACTCGCCTGCGACGCTCCCGCTTTGGCGGCCATCGCGGCCGGTTGAGACGTTTCTTCGTCCATTTCAGCCAGGACAACGTTGTCGTCTTCTTCGTTTTCAGCCAGCAGAGGCGCTACCTCGCGCAGTTTCTCTGCTGCCTGCTGCAGAGCTTCAATCTGCTTGGCTAGCTGAGCGTATTTCGCCTGCTTGCGGCGCAAAACCTCGTGGATGTCCTTCATTACAACCCCCTGCACGCGAATGTATGGTCGCTGCTCGATAGGGTCAATACGAATCCCCCTGGCGGAGGTTACGGCAGTAACTCGTGACCTGCTCGCGGTTTCAGAGGGGCAAGGTCAAGCGTTAAGGAATTCAATGGCTTGGGGGCTTTCTGAGGGCTTGAGCAAGAGGTGGTGTGCGATGGATGACAGGGTTACCGGACGCGAAAAATGAAGTCTCGTTCCGAGCAAAAGCAAAGGCCCCGATTTACGGGGCCTCGCTCAACATGAGGTGAAAGATTTTACCCAATTCGCAATCTGCGACGCATCAGGCCCCCGATTCCTACCAATCCGGTGCCGAGGAGGCCCAGCGTACCCGGCTCTGGAACCGAGAGACTTGTATCGCCGCTGGAAAGATCTGCCGTTCCACTGAACAAGCCCTTTCCAGAAACGACCGCCAGTTGCACGGTCGCACCTACTTTCCCGTTGCCTTCGATAGCACCCGATAGAGTGTATTGGTGGCTTCCATCGGCAAGGGTTATAACGCTCCACGTTACCGGACTGGAGGAGGAGAAGGTTCCGCTGAAGATTGTGCCATTCGGAACGCCATTGATTCCGTTGCCGGTAATCGTAAATGTGCCGCCAGGGGCCAATGTGCCGCCCATGGCCGCGTTACCAGTGATAAAAGCACCGGTTGTAAAGCTGACCGACCCCAAATTCGAACCCACTATGGAGCCATACTTGAACAGCACCGACCCGGTAAGCGACAGTCCAGCGTCCGACCCAGTAACGGTGCCACCTGAGTTCGAGATGTCAATGCTGCTGCTGGCCCACGTCATCGCAGGCAACGCCAGACCTAACAGTACAAGCAAAAGTACTCGCCTCATGACAACCCTCCTGAACCCTATGATTCAACCCGTTCACAACCTCGGCCTCGGGGGATCGAGACCTTCCCAGAAAGCACACAAACCGCTAGGTTACTTGAGTAAGCAGCTAGGGTGCCAAAAGTAACCTAGCGAAGACTGCTATATTTTTCAGTGATTTACGGCTTGGGTATCCACAATCGCACAAAAGCTAACTGCAAATATCTGCACACTCGACACAAAGCTTTGCGGCCTAGCGGTGTTCGATGACGCTCCTTTTTGACCTGCCACTCCTTTGCAGAGAAGCCATTTGCAGCCCATTTTTTGCCCCGCTCGAGTTGCTAAGCAGGTACAAAGAGCCTTCTTACCTCAGGGAGCATTAGGTACGCCACGATCGCTCCATCCACCAGAACGCGCGCGATGTGCCACGGGGTCGGAAAGTGCATCAACCTGATCAGGCCAAACAGCAGCCAGATGCTTACCAGTACAACCGTTACCGTCGGGGCCCAGTTCTTCAGTTCCCACAGGCCGAGTCCCACGACGATGTAGGCGACCGCGATCAGTAAGGCTCCAAAACCCAGCGCTTTCCCCACTCGAGAAAACAGCGTCTCGAAGAAAGAGTCGGTTGCCATGGTGGACACCAGCCGTGCGCTCAGATGCCCCACCACCAGCAGCACCAGACCAATCACCACGTAGAACGTTCCACGAATCCAGGTAAGGACTGCGATGATCGTTACGCCAACTGGACGCATGGTTCGACCTCGAGAGGACGGGGCAACGTAGCAAACCCACGATGTGCCGTCAAGCAGCGGGAAGCATCGAGAGAGAAGAATCGAGAGAGAAGCTCAGCGAGAAAGCAAACTGCGCGCGACAGGCAGATGAAGAACGTGGCGGATTTTCTCTTCGAGGGCGGCCGCCGTGAAAGGCTTCTGCAGGAGCACCACGCCATCGGCGTTCACACCCTCATTGTGCAGGTATTCGCCGGCGTATCCGGACATGTAAATCACTCTAAGACCAGGGCGTAAAGACAGGAGATTCTTGGCTAACTCAGGACCGCTCACGCCCGGCATCACGACATCGGTAAGCAGGATGTCGATATTGTCTCGGTGGGTGCGGCACAACTCGATCGCGTGGTCGGCTGAATCGGCCACCAGCATGTTGTACCCATCCGCAGTCAGAATGGCTTCAACCAGACCGCGCACCGCGTCCTCGTCTTCAACCAGCAGGATGGTTCCAGTCCCAGCAGTCCGGGTGGCCGGCGCGCTTTCGGTTTCTGGCGATTCCTCCAGATCGTCGAGACGCGGAAAGTAAATTCGAAAGGTCGTTCCGCGCCCCAGTTCGGTCTCCACCGTGATATAGCCCCGGCTCTGCTTCACGATTCCATACACCATCGAAAGCCCAAGCCCAGTGCCCTTGCCCGGTTCTTTTGTCGTGAAGAACGGTTCGAACAGGTGTGCGAGCGCGTGAGTGTCCATGCCCGTACCGGTGTCTGTGACCGAGAGCACTACATACTTCCCGGGCAACGCTCCGGGATGTTTGCGCGCGAAGCCTTCGGCCAAGTCCGCGTTTTCGGTTTTAATCATCAAAGTCCCGCCGCGGGGCATTGCGTCGCGCGCGTTGACAGCGAGGTTCATCAAGATGTGCTCAACCTGTCCTGGATCGGCTCGCACCGTCCCGAGATCAGGTGCGGTGCGAAGCGCAATCCGAATGCGCTCGCCCAGAAGCGGTTGAAGCATCTTTTCCAGATTACGCACCAGCGTATTGAGACTAATCAGGCGCGGTTGCAACATCTGCCGGCGGCTGAAGGCCAGCAATTGCCGGGTCAGTGCAGCTGCCCGTTCCGCGGCCCGGAAAATTTGCTCGATCGACCGGCTCGACTGTGCATTCTGGGCATGCTGCTCCATGAGGATCTGGCCATAGCCGGTGATGACGGTCAGCAGGTTGTTGAAGTCGTGTGCGACACCACCCGCCAGCGTACCAACCGCTTCCATTTTCTGGGCCTGCCGCAGCTGTTCTTCCAGCGCCTTGCGCTCCGTGACGTCCTCGGCAATGACCTCAAAAATTTCCGCGTCTTCGCGGTCATCCCGCAGCCCTCGCCCGCTCAGCCGCACCGCGATCACGCTGCCATCCTTGCGCCGCCACTGCGCTTCGACGCCTTCGAACTTGCCGCGGCGCAGAAAGCTTGTCTGCACAGCCGCCTTGGCTCGTTGATCGAAGAAGACGTCTGTGTGCGCGCTGAGCAAGAGAAATTCCGCGGGCGAGTTGTAGCCAAGCATGCTGGCCAGGGCCGGATTCACCTCGAGGAACTTCCAATCGCGCGTCGCTCGACAGATTCCCACCACTGCGCTCTGCACCAGCGACCGGTAGCGCGACTCCGAACGCAATAACGCCTCCTCGTTGCGCTTGCGCTCGATCGCATTGGCGACCTGCTGCGACACAAACGTCAGCACATCGCGCTCGCGCGCCCCAAAGCGTGTACGCGCCGCATAGTGCTGCACGGCAAGCACCCCAAAAGTTTTATCGCCGCGCTTTAAAGGAACTCCCAGCCAGTCATCGGCGGGCGAGCCTGTGCGCTCTACTTCACCGGCCGCGGCCAGCTCCGTCAGCTTCTCGCCAGTGGCCAGCAGGGGTTCGCCACTGCGCAGGACATATTCCGTCAAACCTTTCTTCGGAGTCCTCGGGGCGGGCGCCGAATCGAACTCGTCCACAAAGTATGGAAACGTGAGGTAGTTGCTCTCCGGATCGCAAAGTGCGATATAGAAGTTCTTCGCGTCCAGAAGGTGAGCCACGATGGCATGAATGGACCGGTAAAGCGACGTGAGATCGTGCGCGGTCGTGGACACTTCCGCGATCCGGTACAGCGCCGACTGCAGCCTTTCAGAACGGCGCTTCTCGGTGATGTCCTGCGTGACCATCAAGCGGGCCGCGTGTCCTTCGAACTCGATGGTACGCGCAAACAGAATGACTTCGAGCACAGTACCGTCGTTGCGCCTCTGCCGCCAAACCTCACCCCGAATCTCACTTCCCATCAGGGCCGCAGCCACACGCTCGGGCGGCAAAACCAGACACACTTCAGCAATGGTGAGGGAAAGAAATTCTTCCCGTGTGTAACCGTATTTCTCGGTCGCTGCCCGATTGACTTCGAGGAACTGTCCGGTCTCGGGATCGTAAAGGCAAGTCGGCTGCGGATTGTCGCGAAACAGGATGCGGAACTTCTTCTCCGCCTCCACCATTGCCTGCGCGGCCTGTTGTTCCTGGCGTTGTGTCAGCAGGCTACGTGCTCCTGACGATGCCAGCGTAATCACCACGAGAATGGTTGCCAGCAGCGGCCGTTCATGCGCGAGGCGGCTCGCTACGCCCAATATGATGAGCGGCAGCGACACCGACATCCAAAGTGAGCCCAGTAATTCGGGACGCGGGCGTGACCTCTCTTCTCTCCAGACCGGCTCAACGGGAAGCTTCCAGGTGCATGCGCCGATAGTTGCTATGACTACTGGCACGGTGTAGCACAAATCCCAAACCGTTCCCGCATCCATACTGAGGGTCATTTGCCGGTAGAGGAAGGCAATACTTCCCGCGCTGAACAGCGTCAGGAAAGCCGCCATCCGCGATAATAATGACCATTCCACCTTCGACTGCGCCAATGTGAGGCGGAAGGCGCATGCCACGATCAGGAACACGTCTAGCGCAACCGTAATCCTCCATTGCACCCGCTCGATTTGCGACGCTGAGGTCTGCCAGCGTGAAGGCAGATAGAAGTAGTAGAGGTACACGGCGACCGTGAGAATTCCGACCTGCAAAAAGTCAAAACACTGCGCCCAGTTGATTTCCCGCGACCGGCGCCGGCGCAGAAACAGCACCAGTGCCATGGGAACGGGAAACAGAAAGTAGAGGATGTCGCTGGGCCAGATCGCGTGCACGGAAGCGTGCAAGATAACGTCGTAATAGGTGCTTAACAACTGGGCCGCGGTGAGGAGCCCAAAGCCGCTCGCGGTGAGCAGCCAGAACGGACGCGCATAGCGATCGGGGACCTGGGCCGCCAGCAATGCGCCGCTGGTGGCCAGCATCGCCAGGCAGATGCTCAGAACATTCGATGCCAATGCCGCATTCAGGCGGTGATCTCCCCCGACTAACACCAGCCCGTGCAGCCCGAGCCCGAGCAGGGCAGTCCCCAGTACGCCTTTGGCGAACCTCGGCATCAACCTCTTTTCTTGGGGAGGCTAAGTTTTCATGAGTTTATGAAGCGTCAGGAGAGGGGGCAAGTTACCAGCGAGTAGGAACTGCCGGGTAATTTTTGTCGGCTGCCGCACCCATCAGCGTTCTGGATGAAGTGGGATGCGATACTGTGGAGAGCGAACCATGTCCTCACCGTCCACCCGAAAGCATGCTGGCCCCGCGAGCGACGCTCCCGCCGTTCCCGAGCCGTCCTTCGCCGAGCGCGCCCGCACGTTGCTTCATCTGGGCCGGATCGGCACCCTGGCTACGGTCTCTCGTAAGCAGCCGGGCTTTCCGTTCGGGTCCCTCATGCCCTACGGGCTCGACGACCAGGGCCGCCCGATTTTTCTCATCAGCAGCATGGCCATGCATACCCAGAATCTGCAGGCCGACCCGCGCGCCAGCCTTCTCATCACTCAACTGGAAGCCAATTCCGATCCACTCGGGTCTTCCAGAATCACGTTGATCGGCAACGTAGAGCGGATCCCCGAGCCGGACGTGGCCGCAGCCCGCGAGCTTTATCTGGCGCGCTATGAGAACAGCAAGTACTGGGTCGATTTCGAGGACTTCTCCTTCTATGGCATGGAGGTGGTCGATCTTTATTATGTTGGCGGATTCGGGGTGATGGGCTGGGTGGAAGCTGCCGACTACCAGAGCGCTCGCCCCGATCCGCTCGCCGACACAGCCCCGGGCATTCTCGAGCACATGAACGCTGATCATCGGGATGCGCTAGTGCTTCTCGCCAGCAAATTCGGGGGGATCGAGTCGGAGGAGGCCACCATGACCGCAGTCGATCGCCTTGGATTCAATGTGCGTCTGAAGACCCCCGAACGCATTCGCGGTGCCCGCATCGCATTCCTGCGAGAAGTGAGCACGCCCGAGGAAACTCGGAAGGTTCTTGTGGAGATGGTCCGGCAAGCCCGAAATCCCTGACCGAACACTCCACCGGCACGATGTCGGGCGAATGATATCCTGCCTTAAACCGCAAACACGAGGCTGTAATTTCGAATGTCAAATCCAACCCCGCCCGATTCCCAGCCCAACCCTGAATCCACCGAATCCTTCGACAAGATTCTTTCGCAGTTCGAGCAAAGCCATTCCCGCAAGGCGGGGGAAGGCGGCAAGCAGCTCGAAGGCACCGTGATCAAAGTCACCCCCGACTCTGTTCTGGTCGACATCGGCTTCAAGAGCGAAGGCATGCTCCCGCTGAGCGCGTTCCAGCCCGGCGAAAACGTCCAGCCCGGTGACAAGCTGCCGGTGTCAGTGAAAGGACGTGATCCGGAAGGCTACTACGAGCTCACGCGTTTTCGCACCGAGCAGCCCAAGGACTGGTCGGCGCTCGAGCGCGCTTTCGCGGAGAAGGCCGCAATCGTGGGCACGGTGACCGGCGTCATCAAAGGCGGCCTTAGCGTTGATGTTGGCGTACGGGCCTTCATGCCCGCCTCGCGCAGTGGCGCTCGCGATGCCGCCGAGATGGAAAAGCTGGTTGGTCAGGAAATTCGCTGCCGCATCATCAAGCTCGATGTCACGGATGAAGACATCGTTGTCGACCGCCGGGTGCTTGCGGAAGAAGAGGAACGCACCCTCAAGGACCGGCGCTACTCCGAAGTTCGCGAAGGCGATACCGTGCATGGCACTGTGCGCAGCCTTGCGAGCTATGGCGCCTTCGTCGACATTGGTGGAGTGGACGCGTTGCTCCACGTCAGCGACATCAGCTGGAGCCGCGTCAACCAGCCCTCCGATATCCTCACCGCGGGCCAGGAAGTCGAAGCGAAGGTCCTGAAGATCGATTCCGACAAGCGCCGCATTTCTATCGGCATGAAGCAACTGCAGCCGCATCCCTGGGACGCAGTCGCGGCCAGGTACACACCGGGACAACGCGTGCGTGGCACCGTCACCCGCGTGCTGGAGTTCGGCGCGTTTGTAGAACTCGTGCCCGGCATCGAGGGCTTGATCCATGTCTCAGAAATGTCGTGGGCGAAGAAAATCCGCATCGCGAGCGACGTGGTCAAGCCCGGCGAAGTCGTCGAAGCGGTCATCCTCGGCATCAACCCCACCGAACGGCGCATCGCGCTCGGCCTGAAGCAGGCGCTCGGCGATCCCTGGGCTGACGTGGTACGCAAATTTTCTGTGGGCTCGGTGGTCGAAGGCCCGGTGACGAACCTGACGAAGTTCGGCGCGTTTGTTCAGGTCGCCGAGGGCGTCGAAGGTATGATTCACATCAGCGATATGAGCGCTGAAAAGCGCATCAACCACCCCAGCGACATGCTTCGCGTCGGCCAGGTGGTCAAAGCGCAACTGCTCGCCATCGATCCCGAAAAGCGTCAACTGCGCCTGGGAATGAAGCAACTCGTCCCCACCGGCCTTGACGAATTCATCGCTGAGCACAAGATGGGCGATATCATCACCGGCCGCATGATGGATCAGTCGGGCAGCGAGTCGCGCGTCGAACTCGGCGAAGGCGTTCAGGCTGTGTGCCGCGCGACAGCTGGGAACAGAGCCCAGGGGGAAGAGAAGGCCAGCGCGCTTTCGCCTGCAGCGGACCTCGCCTCGCTCAGTTCTATGCTTAAGGAACGCTGGAAGAGCGGTCCCGCGCCGGGTGCTTCGAAGACTGAACCAGTTCGGGCCGGCCAGGTGCGAAGCTTCCGGATCACAAAGCTGGACGTGGCCAGCAAGACCATTGAAGTAGAGCCCGCGTAAGCGGAAAGTCCACGTAGTGGCGCCGCGTCCATTCAAGACGTTCCTATCTCTGAGGTCGCCCTTAAGCTGATTGTTGTTTACGGAATCGAATGACGAACACAATCGGCAAACTCACAGGCCAGGCACTCAAATAGTTTCCCCATTAAGTCCTTCCAAGCCAACATTCGCAAACCTTATTCAACTTGCCTTGCCCTGAACGGGAAAGCAGCCACACAAACAAATAGGGATAACGACTTTCGTTACCTGCGTAATGTGGGTTTCGCAGTGCGGTCACAGCGTTCAGATTGCGAAGCAAGGGAAAATGAGATCGATACGTCCGCCTGTTTGACACACGACTCTCCCCACGCTCGCAGAGATGCGCTGTATCAAACATTCGGGGAGCACCAAGGTGAGGTGCCACGGGAACATGCCGAGCCGAGCTGATTTTCAGGACAGAGGGTTCTCGCTGTTGGAGTTGATTATCGTAGTCGTGATCATCCTGATTTTAGCAGCGATTTCGGTGCCAGCGATTAACCGGGCTATCAGCACCGCGCGTGTGCGGGGCGCAGCTGTCGAGTACTCCAATTTGCTGCAGACTGCGCGTTCGCGAGCGATCAGCGACGACCGCTTTTATTCCGTCTACGTGCAACCGGCTGCGGGAAACAATCCCCCTTTTGCCTATGTCGACATTTATCCCCAGGTGCCGAACGGAATTTCAGGACTGGGGGCACCCCCTACAGGGCACTACAACGCGGGACCCCCAGCTGACCCCTTAACCATGATGTCGTCCGAAGTTCCGCTGCAGCCAGTGGCGGCCGCTCCGGACGTCGCTGCACTGAACGCTGCATTCTGTGTGACCTGCGTGCCAGACCTGATTCTCAACAGCGCGCCGACATGGGGTCCAGACGGCATGCCATGCCTATCCAGAGTGTCGATCGACGGCACCGGCACGGTCTGTAACTCCGCCGGCGGACCTATCGCGTACGTTACGTACTTTCAGTCAACGGTTAGCGGGCAATGGTCGGCAGTCAGCGTGAGCCCCGCCGGTCGAGTGAAAGCCTGGCTCTACGTGGCAAGTTCCAGACAGTGGTCGCCCCTATAAGGCTTACAAGGACGAGCGTGCGAACAGAATCAGCATTTCGGAGCGGGAAAAAGCGAAACCAGTCGGGCATGACGCTTGTGGAACTCATGTTTGCGATGGTCATCCTCGCGGTCGGCTTGGGTGCGCTTAACATCTTGTTCATTTTCGCCAGCGAAACAGACAACAAAAACAGCAAAGCCACATCGTCCACCATGCTTGCCCAAAAGGTGTTGGAGCAGATCAGCGCCCAGCATCCCGATTCGATCCAGGTGATCAGCCTTACAGACTGCGCGGGAAACGCGTGGAACATCAACACCGTGGGGAGCCCTGCTCCGACGGGAACGGGCGCCAGGGCGGAGACGGATACGAGCAGTCCTTTTTACGGAGGACTCGATCCGTCCCAAGACTATGCCGCCATCCCTGTGGGATACGCAATGCAATATACGGATTGTGGAGTCGGTGGCCGGCAGACGGTGTACGACGTGCGATGGAACATCATAACTGTGGACCAATACACCCGCATGATCACAGTTTCGGCCCGCCAAGTCAGCCCCTCAAATCAGCTCGGGGGAAGGCTGTTCTCCCTTCCCACAACTTTGCGTGGCATCGGAGGAATGTAATGAGGCGGCGAATACCGAAACTGTCAGACCGCGCACACACACGCGAAGTTGGCTTCTCGCTGCTGGAACTTTTGATGGTCGTAGCCATCCTCACGGTCGTGTTAGGCGTCGTTGTCCGGGGAGCGGTCGAGCTGCAAGCCAGGAGTGCTACCGAGGTTGCCAAAGTGGATCTCACTCAGCAATCGCGTCAGTTCATGGACCAGGTGGTGAAGGACCTGCACCATGCCGGCTACCCCAGTGTTCGCATGTATGACCAGGCCACGTCCACAGCCAATCCGGCTCTTTACGGGCAAGGACTGATTAGCATCTCGAGTAACGCCATCGTTTTTGAAGGCGACGTAGATGGCAGCGGCAACGTCAGCGTCGTGTTCGTTCAGCTGAACCCTTTGAATGGTCCCTGTCCCTGCATTCTGCAGCGGGGAAGTGTCTACAAGCAGGCGTATCTCGCAGGGAACATGCCGCAGTACTACACGCAGGTGGACAACGTAATGAACCTGAACCCCTTCAGCGCAATCCTGAATGACGGAACCACGACGGAACTGCCTTGCACTATTGCGACCGGAGGATGTCCGGACGGGAACAGCATGGCCAACATCAAAGCGGTGGGGCTAGCACTCAATGTAAGAACGGGAAATCCCAGCATGGAGGACGGAAAGTTCTCGACGATCACGATGTCGTCAGAGGCAAAGATTAATAACTAAGTCAGGAAGGTGATGTACATGACGGACGGAGAAAATGGGCAGCGTGGAATCGCACTCCTCATGTCTCTCATAGTGCTGCTACTGCTAAGCGTGCTTGCCATTGCGCTGGTGTACATGGCAACGACCGACACCACGGTGAATGCCAATTACCGCAACCAGCAAGTTCTCTACTTCGCGGCGAAGGCTGGCATTGAAGAGGCGCGAGACCGTCTTATGTCTGCAAACCCGAACACGGTGTTGGCTCCGACCTGCACGCCGAGCGCGTCTTGTTTGCCTGCGGTTCCGGCCCCGCCCACGATCGGGAATGGGCAAATTCTCTATATCCTGGGCGGCGCGAATCCCGCCGCGGTAACACCATGGAATCTCGCCAGCATGTACGCCGATGATGAGTTGTGTCACAACGGCTACAACCTCGGGATGACTGCCAAGAGCGGCGATCTTCACTGTACAACGGTTCCACCAGGGGCAGCTTGGTACGCGACCACTACCAGTAAAATTCCATGGAATTCCACAAACGCGGCCCTTCTGTTCCAGTGGGTTCGCATTAGCCCCAAGCTCAATGGCTCTATTGACAGCGGGAAATATCCTGTAAACCCAACTGCACCCATGAGCACGCCCGTATGCTGGGATGGCACCGAAGAAGTTTTGTTGCAGGGAGCGGCTGATTGCACGCAGATGATTAATGCGACACCGGCGGGGCCTGCAGCCAATCCCGTGTACCTGATCACGTCGCTCGCCGTGAACCCCCAGACCGGTTCGCGGCGCATGGTGCAAGCCGAGGTAGCGCTGTCTCCCACCCCGCCGTTCCCATATGGGCTCTTTGCCACCAGCAACGCATGCGGGGGGATGCAACTGGGCGGAGGAGCTACGACCGACAGTTACACCAGTGCCGGCGGTCAAACTTATGCATCCAGCGCCCGCCCCTATGGAGGCGACATCGGATCGAATGGAAACGTGTTGTTGAATGGCACCAGCACACAGGTGGGTGGTTCGATTGGAGTACCGAATCCGACAACCGGCGCGTGCCCCGCGGGGCTTACCACTATGGGTGGGGCGGGTATGCTGCCGCCCTCAAGCGCGAATAAGCTGCAGGCAGCCGGACCATACGCTTTCCAGACGCCGCCTCCACCCAATCCTATGCCTCCGACGACCGATCTGAATCTCAGGAAATCCGGGGGCAACCTGGTCCCGGGTTCGTATGGGAATATCTCGGTGACATCAGGTGGAACGATCACGCTCGCGCCTGGCACTTATAGCATCAACAGCCTTAGTCTCGCGGGCAACGCAACCCTGGTGATCAGTCCGGATGGTGCGGTCGTGATCAACATAGGAGGGCAGGGCACCAGTACCCCTTTGGATTTGTCGGGGGGATCCGTCTCCAACCTGAGCAACATCGCCAACAACTTCCTGATCAACTACGCGGGCACCGGCACGATCAAACTTTCCGGAGGAGCGAAAACCTACATCACCGTCAACGCACCGAACGCAGATGTGCAAATTAGAGGCGGCACTGACCTCTACGGCGCGATCATCGCGAAAACAATTTCGGATTTGGGAGGCACGCATTATCACTTCGACACAAATTCGAAGCTCGGTCCGCCGTCGAACGGAAACTATAGCGAAATCGCTTTCCGCGACGTGAACTACTAGCGGTTCCATGACATGTGCTGCGGTGCGTTGCAGGGGTCGATGAGCGAAATCGCTGATTTCGACAGTTGGGCCATAGACAGCTCACGCATCGCGAAAGGACTCCCTCTGAATCTTCCATGGGGCCGCCTTGGGCGGCGGCAGCATATACTCGCCGATTGTGATCAGGCGCACTGCATTTGATTTGTACTCGGCCTATCATTATTGACGAGAATCTTGGCTGTAATCGTCCGTACCATGCGGAAGGGGCAGGGCGATGCCGCAGGAACCCAAAGTTATCGGGTTACATCGCAGTTCGTCTGCAGGAGTGCGTATCCTTCTGGCCGATGATTTTGCACCTTGGCGTTCACAAGTCCGATCATTCCTGCAACGCGAAACAGAATGGAAAATTGTCTTTGAAGCCTGTGACGGACTCGAAGCTGTTCAGAAGACGGTAGAACTGCACCCAGACGTTGTTCTTCTAGATGTCAGTATGCCCGGCCTGAACGGAATCGAGGCGGCCAGCAGGATTCGCCAGCTTTCGCCAGACTCCAAGATTGTTATTCTCACCCAAAACGCAGACGAAGACTTGAGGACTGCTGCGTTACAGGCGGGCGCCCTGGCCTATGTGCTGAAGGCAGAAATGACTACCGAGCTTATACCTGCTGTTCAGGAGGCTCTGCGAACAAGGTCCTAGGAAGCCTTCGAATCCTTCAATTTAGGAAGGTTGTCTTTAAGTTTTTGCAATGGTTCGCCATGCACCACGAAATCAGCGCACCCGCAATTTAAGCAGATGGTCACTGGGGGGAATACCCAGACTGTGGGCTTATCGAGATTTTCAAACCCCGGGAAATGGATGTTCATCTCTGCGGTCAACATCCGCAGATCATTCGATTTACAGAACCTGCAACCCATACCGCACGACCTTAGCGGGTGAGCGAGAGTCCCGAGAACCCCAAGCTAGATCGTATACATCGAAGTCTGGATGGTGTCAATGAGGAGGGTTGTGTAATTTCAACCGGAATTCCGCTGTAGAAACTTCAATTCTCTATCATTGAGCAGGACCGTAAGTCGATTGGCGAAAAATCGCCATAGCACTCGTTGACGCCGTTTTTGGCGAACAAAAAGCGCAAAGTTGCAAGAACGCCTGGTTTCATCAACTATCCAGCTTCTCCGAACAACCCCCCGATGGATCAACTCCCGGTTTGCCCCGTCAGTCCCGCGACGCTCTGAGGTTCTCCCGTGCGTCCCTGTCATCTTTAACACTTAATGAGGGGGCACGGCGCCTATACAATGCACAGGCTGAAGGAGCTTGGCCATGCACTGTTCACAATTAAGCGTTGGAAGAGATTTATTTGACCGCCGGGCCTTTTGCAAGGCTGCCGGCGTTGCGACCGCTGTCGGCGTAGTGGAGGCGAGCTTGGGAAGCGTGTTGGCCCACGCAGACCTCACCAAGGAACAGCGTGACAAGATGACACCGGACGAAATCATCCAGCAGATGAAAGCTGGCAACGAACGTTTCCGGGCGGGCAAACCGCAGCATCGCGATCTCATGCGCGAAGCTAAGGCAACTGCTAAGGGACAGTATCCCGCTGCGATTGTCTTCAGCTGTGTTGACTCGCGAGCACCCGCCGAGTTGATTCTCGACTTTGGCATCGGCGATATCTTCAGCGGTCGTGTGGCGGGCAACGTTGCTGACGAGGACGTATTGGGCAGCATGGAATTCGCTTGCAAGGTGGCAGGCTCGAAGGTCGTGCTTGTCATGGGCCACACCGCCTGCGGCGCTATCAAGGGAGTCATTGATGGGGTAGAGCTTGGCAATCTCACGGCTTTGTTATCGAAGATCCGTCCGGCTGTTGAAGCCACTCGTTATACGGGGGAGCGCTCCTCCAAGAACTACGCATTCGTAGACGCTGTAGGACGAGAGAACGTTGTTATGACTATCGCCAACGTTCGCCAAAGGAGTCCTGTGCTTCGGGACCTCGAATCCAGCGGTGGGATCAAGATTGTGGGCTCGATGTACAACCTCGAAACTGGAGTTGTTGAGTTCCTTGCGTAGCGACCATCCGAACCCGCCCGCACGGCCAACGTCACGAAGTTCTGAGACATGTAAGCGTTTTTGTGAACAATGGCTTCGCCTTGCATCCGCCCGAGAGGACAGGCCTTGCCCATCTTTTTTGGCCACAGACGGAGCGGATTCGCCCAGAGTGAACAAGACTCTCTTCGTCAGTGTTCTTGATGCCGTGAAGGCGCTTTCGTAGAGCAAGGGGTGCCGTTGATTTCGGACGGTTGGCGTAACATCCCGATTTCACCAGTTGACCATGGGTCAACGAGTGTCATTGATTTCAACAACTAGTCTGGCTCAGGGGGTGACCCTGTCGGAAGCTAATGCTTAGCTTCGGTACTCATGTCGGCTTTGAGACGTTGCAAGGCACGCTGATCTAGTCGGATCAACCCACGGCTGGGGCTATCCAGATCGGCGATCAGGGAAACGACTATTGCGATGGTGATAGGGAGAAGAACCAGTGTCAACCAAAAGCGAGTAGTGAGCGTTGAGCCACGGGTGAAGACAGCAATTAGAGAGACGGAAATAATTAGCAGCCAAATAGGCTGCGGGACACGATTCTCAAAAGCGGCGACTCTCTTCTCATGGAGGTCGATCGTTTCGTTCAGGGAGTTGAGGTAAACGGCGGTAACGGCAGTACGATCATTTTGGGCTACCGTGACGGCGTCGAGCCAGAGATCCTCTTGGAGGCGCTTGGCACTGCTTACGGCTTCATTGAATCGGCTCGCATTGACACCCACGCTATCAAGTTCGAGGCGGGTGTCCACGTACTCGCGAAGCAGTTGCTTGGAATGATCTCGATAGGGCTGGGGAAGCGTGCTGGCGCGTAGGTATGTCGTACCAATCGAAATCGCTTCTTCCACCAGTAAGGAGCGGCGCTCTGCAACGCGGGAGGCGGCCAAGGTCAGGGTGAAGCCCAGGAGGAGGCTGACCAGTATAAAAAGCCCATCGCGGATTGTGCCCATCTGCTCTTTTCGCTGCGGAGTCTGATCGATTTGGTAACGGACCGCGATGCGCCGTCCAAGATCCAAAACAACCGCAAGAGCCGTCCCAAGCAATAGGCCTAATTCCCATGGGTGGTTGAAGACATATTCCATTTGGTTGCTCACTTTTTTGAAGGGAGTATAGGCAAACTGTTAACAACAGGTACTCAAAAATTGCGTTCAGCAACCGCTCAGCGCAATGTCGCCAGTAGTCGGTGGTCAACTGTTGAAAAATCGCGATTGCACTTATTGACACTTCAAGTTGCAACGGTCATTTTAGCGGGTATCAACAATTGCTTTGCTGACGCAAGAAATTGCCCACCAAGTCTGCTGTGTTCGGGACAACTCCAAGTTGCTGAAAGACGCCGAGCGATTCCACCAGCACCCAGTCCTCGACGATCTTGCCCTGCACAACGCGGTGGACGGTGAACATCCGTATCTGCAACTTCTTGCCGCTCGCGGGAATTCCCAGCCACGCGCCCTGGTGCGTGCCCTCCATCAGCAGTTGCATCACGACACGATCGCCTTCACTCAACATCTGTTCGATGCTGAAGCGGAGATCGGGGAAGCTGACGATCCAGCTCGCAACATGCTCCTTGATCGCCTGGGGGCCGCGCGGCACTGCATCAGCTGGCACGCCCGAGCGCAGCTGATGTGTTACACAATCCTTGGCGAAGATCGCGTCCGCCACGTCCAACCGGCGTTCATTCCACAACTCCTCCACGAACCTGCTGATCAGCTGTTTCGGATCATCCATCGCGCTCACTCCTGACACAATAGACAAATCTCCACGTCGCAGGTCGCAGGTTTTTTTGATTCCTGCGCGTACGGATGCTGTCGTTGCGAGAGGCTTCAGGGCGTCAGTGGTCAATTGATGAAAAATTCCCGGTTACACTCATCGAGGGCAACGGGGCTTTGGACAATTAGGTGATTTTGAAAGACGTCAGTCTAGTATGTGACTGAAAAGATGGTGCGCCCTGAGAGATTCGAACTCCCGACCTTCTGGTTCGTAGCCAGACGCTCTATCCAACTGAGCTAAGGGCGCTTCAGAAAAGGAAGTACAGCAAGTTTATCACAGCGTTTTCGCGCGCACTGGCGTCGCACTGCCGTTCGCCAGCTCCCGACAAAAACTTTCGTGCGAGACATCCGCACAGCAACCGGAGCCAACCTCTACGAGGTCGCCCGACATCGAAGACCTCTTTCGCCGCCGTTCGGCGGATTCTATGAAAGTGCAATGAAAGTTCTCCGTGCTCTCTGCATTCTCCTCGGGGCGTTGCTCTCTGGCGCGGCTGCGCAGGAGCCGGCTACATTCTCCTGCCCCGCAGGGAAGGCCGACATCATGAAGTACTTCGTGATGAACAAATCGAGGCGCAGCCAACATTACCTGACGGGCTCCATCAACTCCGTGTACACCCAGGTTTTTCCGAATGAAGACTTCGCCCCGCAAGGGTACTGGTTCTGGATCAAAAGCCCGAAGGCGCATGGGTTCGACGTGAAAGTATTCGACCGTGACCGCGTGTACATGCGCGCGACCGAGCTGATCTGGACCGACAACACCACCTTCAAGCGATTCACCCGGGACTTGCCGATTTCAGAGCGTTGCGTGCCGGAAGGGCAGCCTGGTGCGGAAGTTCGAGTCGCTGACACACGATTTGATTTCTATTCTTCCTGCAAGGTCTACAAGTCGAGCACGTTGGGCACCGCTGTGAACTCACTCGACGCGCCCGAGTTGATGAACGTCGGAGGAGACGTCGGGCAGGCGTGGACGCGTGTCCTGCACTACCGCTACAACTGCGACAAAGATTTCCAGAAATGCGCCGACGAGGAGCAGTTTTTTCTGGCGAACGGCTTCGGCCTCTGGCGATGGAAACACTTTCGCGACGGGGCGCTCCTGAAGAGTACCTTAATGAACGATCTGAAGCAGGGCCAGCCCACCAGCGATCTCCCCTGTGCGGAAAGCTATCGCTGATCGGTTCTGTCGGGGAGCCGACACTCCTCGGGGAGTCTCACGACGCCAGCCGTCTCCGCTAGCCGTTCCCGCGCCCGGTCGAGAACTTGGCTGCAGCGTACTGAAGTTGGTCTACCGCTGTGCAAATCTTCTCTCCGGAAGTAATTCTTTCTTGCCGCCAGCAATTCCTACCGGGTGCTACCCGGTATCCGCTCTTTATTTTCAGTAGCTTAAGAATGGTCCGGAAGCTGCTGTAGAGGAAGGCAGACGAAGTGGCGCGCAACGGGGCGCTCTAGAGAATAACTTCGGCCAGAGGTTTTCTTGAGCGCCCCTTTGCATTCCCCCACGCTTCGACTGTTTCCGAATCCCCTCAGCTCGGCACGCCTCCTAAGCCCTCCCCCGGGTCTTAGACCAAGGCGAGCCGTTCGCGGAGGTCAATTCCAGCCTGGCGCAGAAGTTTGGCGACGGCGTCCGCCGTTAGCCGCGAAGCATCGTATTCCACCCGCACCCGTCGTTCGCTCTCGTTGAAATCCACTTTCCGGATTCCGTACACCTCTCGCATCCCATCGACCGCTTGCATCTCGCGCTCGCCCGGGGTGGCTCCGTAGCGGTAAGCGATATCCACGTAGGTCATTTATCTTTTTCCTCTGGACTCAAGATACAACAATCGTCGGCGGGCGCTTGATAATCTAATTACGCACCAGGAGCTTGCGTTGGAGCGCCGCTGTTCGTTTCTTCGAGATGGTGGCCCGCAAAGTGCCGCAAGAAAAGCCAACTCGATGGAGCGCCGGCCATGCACCAGTTGAACCTTTCCCAGGAGTAGATGGGGGTGTAAGGTGAGACGAGAGCATCCGCCCCGACAATCGAAAAAGAGGGCTCCGGCACGACCACCCGCGAGGAAAGAGTTTCCATGCGCGAATATGTCGATTTCGCGAAAATCACCGAGCGTGACCCGGTTTGCGGAATGACCGTGGACCCGTCCGCCGCCAAAGGACAGGTCGAGCATACCGGCAAGACCTATTACTTCTGCAGTCCGCATTGCGTCACGAAGTTCCAGCAAGACCCGGAGCAATATCTACAAAAGGCAGCCCCTGCCTCTAACTCTGACCTGGTCACGCTGGGAATGTCGAAGCCTGCGCAACCTTCCGCAGCGAGAGTTAAGGATCCGGTGTGCGGCATGGACGTGGATCCCACAACTGCCAGATACCATCTTGAGCACGCGGGCAAGACCTACTACTTCTGCTGCGGCGGATGCCTGGAGAAGTTTCGCGCCGATCCCGATCCCGATCGTGATCTCAGCCCGAAGACTACGGCTCTGATTCAACTCGGCGCCACGCGGCCTGCAGTCGCGGCTGCTCCTCGAGTTGCGGCTGACACTAAGTCCTCCGCGCGCGAGCAGCGCACCTACGTTTGTCCCATGTGCCCGGAGGTCCGCCAGGTCGGCCCCGGTCCATGCCCAAGCTGCGGCATGGCTCTCGAGCCGGAGAGCCCTCTGCCCGTGACGCAGGTCGAGTACACCTGCCCGATGCATCCTGAGATCGTCCGCTCCGAGCCCGGCAGTTGTCCCATCTGCGGCATGGCGCTCGAACCGCGCACGGTCACAGCTCAGCAAGAACAGAATCCCGAACTCCGCGACATGAGCCGCCGCTTCTGGGTAAGCCTGATTCTCACCGCGCCGCTGCTCATCATTGCGATGGGCAGCATGCTGTGGCCGCATGCTTTCATGGGCGAAGCATTCCTCGGCAACTGGCGCGTCTACGACTCAACCTGGCTCCCCTGGATCGAGCTGGTCCTCGCCACTCCCGTCGTGCTTTGGGGCGGATGGCCGTTTTTCCAGCGCGGCTGGACTTCGATTGTGAACCGCTCCACCAACATGTTCACGCTGATCGCGATGGGCACCGGCGTCGCCTACCTCTACAGCCTGATCGCGACTGTTTTCCCGCAGATCTTCCCCCCTGCGTTTCGCGGGATGAACGGACATCCCGAGATTTATTTCGAAGCCGCCGCCGCGATCACGACGCTCGTCTTGCTGGGACAAGTGCTCGAGTTGCGCGCTCGCAGCCAGACCAGCGCGGCCATTCGCGCCCTGCTCGACCTCAGCCCGAAGATGGCGCGACTGGTCGGCGGGGATGGCAGCGATAAAGACATCCCGCTGCCCCTCGTCAAGTCCGGCGATCGCCTGCGGGTTCGCCCGGGTGAAAAAGTTCCGGTTGATGGCGAAGTGCTCGAGGGCAGCAGCGCGGTCGACGAATCCATGATCACCGGCGAGTCCGTTCCCGTTGAAAAGGAAAAAGGCTCCAAGGTGATCGGCGCGACCGTGAACAAGTCCGGATCATTCGTGATGCGGGCCGAGCGCGTGGGCAGCGAAACCATGCTTGCCCGCATCGTGCAAATGGTCAGCCTGGCGCAGCGCAGCCGCGCTCCCATCCAGGGACTCGCCGACAAAGTTGCCGGGTGGTTCGTGCCCGCCGTGATGGCCGCGGCGGTTGTGACTTTTATCGTGTGGGCATTC
>Ga0222749_10000564_pt1 | contig 22312 bp, 24 predicted proteins | sample IncBWH2Mmetat_FD_197234 | JGI IMG/M metagenome (GOLD analysis project Ga0222749, IMG submission 197234) | Metatranscriptome of lab incubated forest soil microbial communities from Barre Woods Harvard Forest LTER site, Petersham... | ecosystem: Environmental > Terrestrial > Soil > Temperate... | reverse complement strand
GACCCCGAAGCCAAGCGCAAAATCATCGGCACGGAATTCATAGGAGTCTTCGAGCAGGAAGCCCTGCGCATCGAAAAGGAGGAAGGCCACGTCGAGTGGCTGGTGCAAGGAACGCTCTATCCCGATGTCATTGAGTCGCGCTCGGTGCGCGGCCCCTCGCAAGTCATCAAGAGCCATCACAACGTCGGCGGCCTGCCCGAAAAAATGTCCCTCAAGCTGATAGAACCGCTCAAGGAGCTCTTCAAGGACGAAGTCCGCCGCATCGGCCGCGACTTAGGGATGCCCGAAGAAATCCTCCAGCGCCAGCCATTCCCGGGCCCGGGCTTAGCGGTACGCATCCTCGGCGAAGTGACCGAGGAACGTCTGCGCATCCTCAAAGACTGCGATGAGATCGTAGTCGAGGAAATCAAGAAAGCCGGCCTCTACCAGAAGATCTGGCAGTCCTTCGCCGTGCTGTTGCCCGTGATGTCGGTGGGCGTCATGGGAGACCAGCGCACCTACGCCAATACCTGCGCCATCCGCGCCGTCCACTCCGAAGACGGCATGACCGCCGACTGGGTCCCGCTTCCCTACGAAGTCTTGAAAACCATCTCCAGCCGTATCGTGAACGAGGTCAAAGGCGTGAACCGAGTGGTCTACGACATCACGTCAAAACCGCCGGGCACAATCGAATGGGAATGAAAAGCTCGTAGCTCGCAGTTGGTGGAGAGGCGGACGTCCCCGCCCGCCCATGCAATCCCTAAGCTATACTCGCAAGCAACCATACTCAGGAGTCCTTCATGCAATCCCAGATCGTCGGCACCACCATGCCGGTGCTCGAATTCACCCTCGAACCCAACGAAGCCATCATCTCCGAAGCGGGCGAACTTTCCTGGATGAGCAGTTCCATCCAGCTCACCACGCACACTCAGATGGCCGGAGGGGGAGGCCTCTTTGGCGTCATCAAGCGCGTAGCCGGCGGCGGCACGCTCTTCATGACCGAGTACCGTGCCATCGGCTCGCGCGGCGAACTCGCCTTCGCTACCAAGGTTCCGGGACATATCCTGCCCGTCGAAATCAGCCGCGGCCACGACTACATGATTCATCGCCACGGCTTTCTGTGCGCCACTCCACAAGTCCAGATCAGCGTCGGCTTTCAGCAATCCCTGGGCGCTGGCATCTTCGGCGGAGACGGTTTCCTGCTGCAGCACGTCACCGGTCAAGGTACTGCGTGGATCGAACTCTCGGGTGAGTTGATCGTAAAGGACCTTCAGCCCGGCGAAACCTTGCGCGTTCATCCTGGCCACGTCGGCGCATTCCAAACCAGTGTGTCGTTCCAGATCACCACCGTTCCCGGAATCAAGAACATGATCTTCGGGGGCGACGGCATCTTCCTGGCCTCCCTCACCGGCCCCGGCAAAATTTGGCTGCAGACCCTGCCCATCTCCAAACTCGCCCATAAGCTGATGGAGTACATGCCCGCCCCATCGAAAGAAGCCACGCAAGGCGGCGTAGTCGGCGGAATCGTTGGCTCGATTCTTGACGGGATGCGATAGACCAACGTAGGGGCAGACGCCTCGTCTGCCCAGCCGAGCGAAGCTCGGCGATACATTTTCAAACCCTACTCCGGCGGCGTGTGCTCAAAAGGCAGCTTGGTATAACGCGCTTTGTCAAACTCGATCACCAGCGCCACTCTTCCCTCCGGCTTGCGAAATGGAAATGGCTTCCCCGTGTACTTATGCGAGATCGGATCCATGTAGCGCAGCTCGGGATCCGGACGCCGTTCGACCACACGCCCACGCAGCTGCGCCTCCTGGTACGGGTCGCGTAAATCCACCACTGAAAGCGCCACTCGCGGATCGCGCAGCGTGTTCCGAGCCTTCAAAGAGCCCTCACTCGTACAGATCAAAATGTGATCGCCTTCCCGCCCGGCCCACACCGGCACGCTCTGGGGCGAGCCATCCGCCATTAGCGTGGCCAGGTGCACAAAATTCGGCCGATCAAGCAAAGCCTTAATTTCGCTGGACAGCTGAATTCCCATCGAGATTGAGCCTTTCCGAAAGAAGTTCCAATTTCGATTGCGGGTAATCTGGGAAGGACGCAACAATTCGAGGAAAACCTCACCAGCGCCAGCACTCGGCGAGGCCGACTTTAACAAGGACATCGCAGTCTCAAATTTCGATACCGAACCATACTGTCCTGACGCGGATACACTTTCAGGCGTATAGCTATTTTTTAGGCGTGCGATTAGACTTTCCTTCGGGCTGAAAGTTCATTTACGCACAATAGGCACGAGGCAGTGCTTCAGGCGGGAGCGTTCCCGGGAGTGGAATCTCATGATGTCTCTGTTGCTAAACCTGCTGACTTCCGATGAAGGTCAGGATATTGCCGAATATGCGGTGATGCTCGCGGTCATTCTGGTAATCGTGGTAGGCACCATCCGCTTAATCGGCTCCAACTCTAACGCCGTCTTCTCACAGGCAGCCAGTTCGATTCAATAGCCAAAGAGGAGAGAAGCGTGTGGGCAGACACCCCGCACGCGTAGGGGAAGACGTCTCGTCTGCCCAGCCAAGCGAAGCTCGGCATGCCTTCACTTCACCGGCTCCGCTACCCAGCGCGAAATTGCTGTGACCACCTTGCGGGGCGCAAACCGCACCGACTCGGCGACCAGCCAATTCCGCCAACCCGCGATCGCCAGCGTCTTGCCTTCCATCAGCGCCTTGTAGCCCTCTTCCGCCACTGTCTTCGCGTTCATCGGGGCAAGCTGTTTGAAGAGGCGTGAGTTTTCCGTTTGCGCGCGCTTTTGAAATTCCGTAAGCGTCGCGCCCGGACAGAAGCACGTCACCGAAACTCCACTGTCGCGCAACTCGTCCGCAATCGCTTCGGTGAACGACAGCACGTACGCCTTAGTCGCGTAATAGACCGCCATCAGCGGCCCCGGCTGAAACGCCGCCGTCGAAGCGACGTTCATAATTTTGCCGGACCTGCGTTCCAGCATCGGCTGCAGATACAGTTTCGTCAGCAACGTCAGCGCCATGACGTTCAACTGGATCTGTCCATAGGACTCTTCGAGCGGGATCTCAGCGAAGGCGTCGGAAGCGCCATAGCCGGCGTTGTTGACCAGAATATCGACATGAATTCCAGCGCGCTGCGTCTCCTCAAACAAGCTTTGCGACGCATGCGGAAGACCGAGATCAAGCGGAATCGTCTTGACCGTGATGCCGTGCTGTTGCCGCAGCTGATCGGCAACGTCGGCAAGCTTTGGTCCACTGCGCGCCACCAGAACCAGGTTGTACTTGTCGCGCGCGAACAGGTGTGCAAATTCGTAGCCAAGTCCGGCAGAAGCGCCGGTGATGAGAGCAGTTTGATTCGACGCCATGGACTGACATCTTAACAACCTAAACGCCTCGAAGTATGTCTCCGCCATCGGTTCCGTCAACATCGGTTGGCTGCGTTCCCCCAGCTGTCCTCCGCGTCCTCTGCGTTTTAAGATTTTCTTCGCGACCTTCGCGGCACCTTTGCGATCTTCGCGGTTAAAAGCTCTTCCCAGCCATTCCATAGTCCTTTTCAACTATTGTGGCCCTGCAATCGCCGCTATAAGGTTCCGCCACTCGTTTTTGACCTTAGCTGGTGGGGTGGCTATGGCGTCTACTGTGGCAGGCACGTCGCTCGCCGTTTCTTCTTCGGAGCGGACAAATTTTCGAATTCAAGTCTCAGTTGCTTTGATTCTCGCGCTGGGCATTGCGTCCTTTTTCTGGCTCGATTCGCGCTATCCCGCGCTGCTGAAGAAACTGCACAGCGGAACCGCCATCAAGGCCAGCGGCGTCCTGAGCTTCGACGCCAAGCTTCCGGTTGCGCCGCAAATGCCGTTGCCCACGCGCATCGAGAGAACAACCATTAATTGGATGTGGACGAACCGCATCGGGATGACCTTCAGCCTGTTCTTTGGAGCCGCCGTTCTTACCCTGCTGCCGCTGTTGCCGAGCCGGCGTTTCCGCAGCGCCGCCGCCAACACGGCGTTGGGGGCAATCACGGGAGTCCCCCTTGGAGTGTGCGCCAACTGCGTCGCGCCAATTGGCCAGAGTCTTTACGAAGGTGGAGCGAGTTCGACGACCGTGCTGGCGACCATGATCAGCTCGCCTATGCTGAACCTAGTTGTGCTCACCATGGTGTTCGCGCTGTTTCCGCCAGAAGTCGCGTTGGTGCGCGTGGCAGTACCGATCCTACTGCTGGTGTCAGTGCCTTGGCTGGTTGGAGAAACCAAGCCAGTGGAACTCCAGTGCCAGGTCCCGTCCGTGGGTTGGCTCGTGCCTGCGGCTGGAACAGTCAAGCAGTATCTCAAAAATCTGGCGCGCCTCGCGGCAACCACCATCCCCCTCATGATTCTCGCCGCGTTGCTGGGTGCGATCGTTGCGGAGTTGATACCGTCGCAGGCGATCCCAACGCACGTGAGTTTTTTGGGCATCGTCCTGGTAGCTGTCGCGGGAGCGTTTCTCCCCGTGCCTATGGCGTTTGATGTTGCGGCGGCTTTCATCCTGATGACGCGCGGCGTGCCACTGCCCTATGTAGCAACCTTGCTCTGCACCCTCGGCGCATTCAGTGTTTATCCCATGCTGATCGTAGGGCGGACGATGTCGTGGAGGACATCGGCGCGAGTGTTCGCGGCTGTGGTAACGTTGGGGATTCTGTCCGGAGTCGCAATCACGCTGCTGTAGGATTTCTGCGGGACTGCGAGTCGCCACTCCTCAGACCGTGACGGTTTTTTTTCGGACGTGCAGTTGTTTTTCGATCTCGGCGAGCACCGCTCCCGATTCATCCTTGATTTCAACAGTGAAGATGCGATCGATCTTCTCCGCCGTTTTCAATGCTTCCCGGATTTGTTCGAGTTGCTCGTCGGATAGGCGGAACGCGGCTGTAACCTTTCCTTTGCCGGGCTTCTTGAAACGGATGGTCGCAGACTTGTCCCACACGATGTAGTCCGATCCCAGGTTCTCAATCAGCATCAGCATGTAGAACGGGTCGGCCATCGAGTAGAGCGATCCGCCATAGTGTGTGCCAACGTAATTTGAGTTCCAGCGGCGTAGTTTCATCTCAACCTCGATGGCTTTCCAATCCGGCTGGAACCGCTTCACCCGAATTCCGGCCCGCAGAAACGGCGGCCACACATTCAGAAGTATGCCGATATAGCGTTTAAGAGCTTGCTTCACGAGCACCTCTGCAAGCGATGACGCGCGACTGCAAATGCTGCGGGTCGAAGGCTCATCTCACTCGAGATTTCCAAATGTGACAGCGAGAGGCGGCGTAACAAGAAAAATTCAGGGCAGACGAAATGTCTGCCCTGCTTCAATCTGCGAACTTCCACGACGAAAGACTAATTTCAGAGGCAACGCGGGCGAGGGCGCCCGCGCCACATGTTTTACGCTCCGACCAGCGCGGGCTCGGCTTCGTAGATGGAGTACCACGGCGTCGCGGCTTTCAGCTTGGTGTTGACGTTTTCGATGTTCTTCACGCCTTCAGTTTCCAGCCATTTGCGGAAGGCGTCGGCGCCTTGTTTGGCGTAGACCGGGATGCCCTCTTTCCAGGTAGCGCGGCCGCAGAGCACTCCATTGAACTTCACTCCCGATTCTCCGGCGAGCTCAAGCGTCTCGCTGAACTCCGCATTGCTCACTCCGGCCGAGAGGTAGATAAACGGCTTGGTCGCAACGCTCGCGGCCTTGTGGAAGAAATCGATGGCTTCCTTCTTGCTATAGGCCTTCTGTCCGCCGAAAGACTTGGTGCCTTCGACAAACTTCATGTTGACCGGGACCTCGACTTTCAGCACGTCGACGCCGTAACGGTCTTTGGTGAACTCTTTCATGCTCTCGGTGACGATCTGCGGCTTCTTCTTCGCGTACTCAAGTCCTTTCTCGTCAGCCCCTTCTTCATAGCCCACGAACTCCAGAAAGAACGGGACGTCGTTGGCGCGGCACTCGTCGCCAATGCGCTCAATCCAGGCGTGCTTCTGGTCGTTGACCTGCTTCGGGTCAAACGGTGTGTAGTACAGCAGGATCTTCACGCAATCGGCGCCGGCTTCTTTGAGGCGGCGCGCGGACCAATGGTCCAGCAGATCTCCGAGCCGGCCGGGGCCAGTCTTGTCGTAGCCTGTCTTCTCATAGGCGAGCAGAAGGCCGGCGTTTTTGGCGCGGCGCTTGGAGGCTGGCAATCCCCACTCTGGATCGAGCAGGATGGCGCTGGCATGTGGGGTAAGGATTTCAGTGACCAGCGACTTGAACTCTTCCATCATGGCGTCGGTAATGTCGCCACCTTTTTCCTTGGCGAGAGATTTCTGCAGGGAGCCGCGCTGGTCCATCGCGGCGGCGGCGATGACACCGCGGTCGGTGGAGACTCGTTTGAGGCCGGCAAGTTTTCCGGGGGTGAGCTTCATGTTCTTTCCTCCAATAATGAGTGCGGGGGTGGGGACGGAGTACGCCGCCCTCGAAGCAACCATGGACGGCTTTTTATTGTAATACAGCGTGGTGGATGGCGGTGTGACGGATGAACGTTGAGGGCGGAAAACCCTGTTAAACCACAGAGGGACACAGGGGTGCACGGCGGGGGAGGGGAATGTCGGACATTTAAAGTACCGACTTCGCAACGCCCTCACCGACCATGCGAACCTTCTTGACGGGCGGATGTACTAATATCACTACTCTTTGAGGAACGATTATGGAGAAGACGGTTTCAGCGGCGGACGCCAACCGGAAATTTTCGCAGTTATTGCGTGAGGTGGGACAAGGCTCAAGTTATGTCGTGACGAGTCACGGCCGGCCGGTAGCCCGGATCGTGCCCCTGCACTCGAGCCAGGCTGCCCGCACCCGGGCGCGCGAGTTGCTGCTACAGCGACTGCGGCGAGAGGCCGTAACCAAGATAGGACGCTGGAAGCGCGAAGATCTTTACGACTAGAGGAAATCCATGCGAGTCGCGCTCGATACGAACATTCTGGCCTATGTTTGTAGCGCTTCGATCCTAGAAAGATTTGGATCTTGAACTGCGCCAAGATGCCGTTGTGTGGGGGTAAGGGAGAGGCCCGCGGAAATTTCAGGATTAAAGATGCTCGACGACGCAGAATCATTGCCGCAATGTCAAAGTGCTAAGAACCGCCTGCTGCTTCGCGATTAACGTGTCCACCCCTTTGCGGGCCAGCGCGAGCATCTGGCTGAATTGCTGGTCGTCGAAGACGCGGTGCTCGGCCGTGGCCTGGACCTCTACCATCTTGCGGCCGGCAGTCATGACGAAGTTCATATCGACGTCGGCACGGGAGTCTTCTTCGTAGGCGAGATCGAGCATCACTTCACCATCTACGATGCCTACGCTGATGGCGGCTACGAAGTCGCGCAGGGGGACCGCGCTCAGGGTGCCGGCTTCGACGAGCTTCTCCAATGCGAGGCCCAGGGCCACGAAGGCGCCCGTGATGGAGGCGGTGCGGGTTCCGCCGTCGGCTTGGATGACGTCGCAGTCGATCCAGACAGTCCGCTCGCCCAATTTTTCCAGGTCCGTTACGGCGCGCAGGGAACGGCCGATGAGACGCTGAATTTCGTGGGTACGTCCGGAGGCGCGTCCTTTGCTCACTTCGCGCGGCGTCCGCGTCAGAGTCGCGCGAGGAAGCATGCCGTATTCGCTCGACACCCAGCCTTTGCCGCTGTTTCGGAGGAAGGTAGGGACCGCCTCTTCGACGGAAGCGGTGCAGATGACGCGGGTGTTGCCGACTTCGATGAGGGCGGAGCCTTCGGCGGTGTGGATGAAGTCGGGCAAGATGGTGACGGGCCGGATCTGGTCGAAAGCACGGTTATCGGAACGGAAAACCATTTGAGGGATTGTAAATCAGGTCTCGGGTATCAGGCCTCAGGTGTCAGGTTCTCGAGGCTCGGGGTGTGATTGCCAATTTTGAATCTCACTTCCCTCCCCGATCCCTTCGTGTTCCTTCGTGGCCTTTGTGGTAAATGGTTTGTTCGTCGACCAATCTGAAATCTAAAATCTTTAATTTGAAATCCCCTTACTGCGCATTCTGCAGCTGGCTTGCGAGCAGGGCCACGGCTCCAGTGTCGTAGAAGTCGGAGAGGTCGGCGTGGCCGGCCAGGGTTTCGCGTTCTTTACCGTCGACCAGGATCTTCACCCGCAGAATGTCGGGGATGTTGGCAACGAGCGTCTGGATAAGAGAGGCAACGGTGAGTTCTTCCTCGAGCACTCCCGAGCGGTGGCCGTTGGCGAAAGCCGAGTTCAGATCGATGATGGCGACCCCGGGCGTGACCAGGTAAACCGCGCGGACCTCGGCGCCCAGGGCAAGCGGATGTGGGGAATTCTTCGACAGATAGATCGCCAGCAACGTACGCAGGAGTTCCTCGGCGCGTTGCTGTCGCGCGGATGGAAGAGGAATTTCGGCTCCCTGCGAGCGGAGGACGCCGGGATCATCGAAGGCGACGTACAGCGTGACTCGCTCGGTCGGCCCGGAGACGGGCGGCGCGACCGGGGGTTGCGTGTTCGCAACCGCCGGCGAGATCTGAGAAGCACGGCCGCGCATACGTCCGGCGTAGAAGCCCAGGGCCAACACGGCCAACAGAAGAACGCCAGTGCTGATGAGGAACTGGCGCGGGATCATTGCGGCACTCCCAGTCGATCGCGAACTGCCAGCAGGCCGTTGGCGACAGCGCTCACAACATTTTGCTGATAAGCGGGCAGGTTGAGGTCCATCACATCAGTCCCGGGGGGACCGACTTCGACCGCAATGGCAGCGGCGATCAGATTATTGAGGGGACGAACTGGTGCGAGGAGCGTACGCACCTGGATCTGACGTCTTCCGAGTTCAGACGCCACGCCCTGGGCGGCGATCTGGCTGGCGGGCAGAAAATGGGTTTGAGCCGTGTCCCAGGCAACAAACGGTCCATTGTTTTCGCCGCCCGCGGGAATCATCGCCGTGTAGAGACGAACGCCTTTGCCGTCGGAAGCCGCATGCAAGGCGATGTAGATCGTGGGATGAGCAGTATTGGTGAAGACGGCGCGCTGGTCAAACGAAAGGTTAACGTCGGAATCGCGCAAGACAAGCGTGGACATGCCGCGCGATTCGAGTTCCTGACGAAGGCGTCGCGCCAGCGCGAGCGTGACATCTTTTTCGGCAAGCTTGTCGCTCAGCGCGGCACCACGATCGTCGCCGCCGTGGCTTGCGTCGACCACAGCAAAGAAGTGGCGGACCCCGGGAGCCGCGGCCGCGGGTGCGTTGCTCGCGGAGGGAGTGGCCGGAGCAGTTCCGGGCACGCCCGCCGGCGCAGATGGGGCGGACATCTGCTGAGGAGCGGGCGCGATGGTAATTGTGCGGCCGTCGTTACTGAAGCTGGCCATCAACGGCGCGGTCCCGTTGACTGCAATTTCGGCGGCGCCATTGTTTTCGGAGAACACAGCGGACGGGATGGCGGCGTCATCAAAGGTTAAGGTGGGCGTTCCGGGCGCGACCACTGGCTCGCGATTAAAAGACATCCGCAACCTGCCAGGTTCGGTTGCAATGGTGGGATTGACTGGCGCGGAGAAGTTCATTACGAGACGAGGAGGCGGGGTGTGGCTGAGTTGCGCCGTGAAGTGCGTCGCGACATTGCCCACAAACAGGCGTCGTGACCCGGGATTGAAGGTTATGGACGTCCCGAGCAGGCGTGGGAGTAGTGTGCCCAGCGAAGTGAGGGGGACCAGGCCGCGGCCGCTTTCGAGCAGAAAGTTTCCAGGCAGGTCGACATCGCGGCCACGAACTTTGGCGCGGCCCTTCCCTGCTGTGAATTCGGCATCCGCATCGTTGAAGTGGAGCTTCCAGCGCAGACCGTCAGTGCGGGAATTGACATTTCGCGCCAGGGGTTCGATCACTTCCAGAAGCCCGACGTACTCGAGGGAATTTCGGTCTGTGACCGGGAGCGAGTAATTGGAAATGGCGGAGTAGACGGTGATCTTCTTCTCGTTGGCAGACCCGGCTGGGAGGATCGCGGCGAGGAGGAGAGCGAGCAGCATCGTTCCCCGGATTCGCATTTTGGGCGTAAGGCGCGGCTTGGGGATGTGGGCGCAGTCCAACGCTGACAATCTCATCCAGTATGGAGATCCTGCATCAGAGTAACAGGTTCTCCTTCGCGATCCTTCATGTACTTTGTGGTTAGAAACACTTTCCCAATAGGTCGGCAGGCGTTTGCTCGCGGGACTGCTGCGCGATAGACTCTGGAGTTCAAGGTGGGGGATCCATGCTGGTCGTAATGCAGGCGCATGCCACGGAAGAGCAGATCCGCGCCGTCTGTCAGAAGATCGAAGTAATGGGCTATCGCCCACATGCCATGCCCGGGGCCACGCGTACGGCCATCGGTGTCACGGGCAATCAGGGCGAGGTGGAGCAGGGCACGCTGGGCGAGATGCCGGGCGTGCAGGAAGTCATCCGGGTCAGCAAACCTTACAAGCTGGTCAGCCGCGACGTCAAGGAAGAGAACACGGTCCTGCGTTTTGCCGGGACGGATGCGACCATCGGCGGGAAGAATCTGGCCGTGATTGCCGGGCCTTGCGCGATTGAGAGCCGCGATCAGGCTTTCGCGGTGGCCGAACGAGTCGCGCGCGCGGGTGCACAGTTCTTTCGCGGAGGAGCCTACAAGCCGCGCACCTCTCCCTACACATTTCAGGGACTGGGCGAGGCAGGACTGCGGATCATGGCGGAGATTCGCGATCGCTTCGGGATGAAGATTATTACCGAGGCGATTGATAACGAGTCGCTGGCGCTGGTGGCAGAGTATGCGGACGTGATCCAGATTGGCGCGCGCAATATGCAGAATTTCTCGTTGCTGAAGCGCGCTGGGCGGGCGAAGAAGCCCGTGATGGTGAAGCGCGGGATGTCGGCGACGCTGGAAGAATTTCTGATGGCCGCCGAGTACGTTATGAGCGAGGGAAACTACCAGGTGATTTTGTGCGAACGTGGAGTGCGGACGTTCGCGGATCACACGCGGAATACGCTCGATCTGAGCATCGTGCCGGCGGTGCAGCGCTTGAGCCATTTGCCGATTGTCGTGGATCCAAGCCATGGGACGGGGAAGCGGAACAAAGTCACGCCGATGTCGCGCGCAGCGGTTGCAGTGGGGGCGGATGGATTGATTGTCGAAGTGCACAATCAGCCCGACAAGGCGCTGTCGGACGGAGCGCAGTCGTTGTATCCGGAACAGTTTGAGGAATTGATGGTGCAAGTGCGACAGATTGCGGCGGTGGTGGGACGCGAGCTGGTGCCGATAGGGGCCGAGGCCGTTTCGGAGCCCGCGCGAGCGAGGTAAGAAACTTTTGAAACGCTGCCTTCGTCTTGTCTATATCGTGTTATTCGCAGGTCTGCCGTTGTGGGCGCAGGAATCATCTCACCCCGCGGATGCTTCATCCGCTGCTGGTTCGACCCAGATAGTGGGCGAGCGCGTACCGAACGCCAGCGGCTTTGAGGTGCTTAGCAGGGGCACTCCGCAGGAACTTAAGAATTATCCTTTCCGAGTGCTCGCGGGTGTACGAAACCGTTGGTATCCACAGCTTGCGGAGCTGAAGAAATCCGCGAACTGGAAACGGGGTACCACGGTGATTGAATTCGCGATAAACAGAGACGGTTCGCTGGGTGAGATGAAGACGGTTGAATCCGCCGGAGAAGCTTCTCTGGACGCCGCTGCGTCCCAGGCGATCTCGTCGGCCGCTCCCTTCCCCGTCCTGCCGGACACCTACCCTGGACAGGTACTCCTGCTTCGTTATCATTTCGGCTATGACCAGCCCCTCAGTCCGGAAGCGCCCCTGTGTAACGGTCCCAACCTGGGTGCGCACACGGCCGATGCTGTCTTGCATAAGGTGGGTAACGGGGTCGCGCCTCCACATCCCATCAGCTCTACCGACCCTGAGTATTCGGAGATGGCCCGCAAGATGAAATATCAAAGCAGGGTGAGAATTGCCGGAACAGTGGACCGACAGGGCGCCTTCACCGATGTCTGCGTTTTCGTGCCGGCCGGCGGCGGTTTGGATGAGAAGGCAATGGCCGCGGTGAGGACCTGGCGATTTGAACCGGCTACCCTCGGAGGAGAACCTGTCGCCGTGCGTATTCATGTAGAAGTTGATTTCAGACTTTATTGATCGCCGATTCGGTCGTATCGTAGTCTTCCCTCCGGGGCCAAACACTCCTTTGAGAAAGATCCTCTTCATCGCAGTTCTACTTCCGGTGGTTGCGGGCATAGGGTGGTGGTATTTCCGCGAGAGCCCCCTTCCGGAGTACGGTCCCGCGTATCGGGAGTACGCCTACGTTACCAACGGGAAGAGCAATACCGTCACCATCATCAACGTGCTGGCTTTTCGGGCGGAGAAAACGCTCACGGTGGGAAGCAATCCAACCGGGATTGCGGCCAATGGTAAGAAGAATGAAGTCTATGTCGTCAACACGGGATCCAGTAACGTCAGCGTAATCGACGCGGAAAAGAACCAGGTGATGGCGACGATTGGGGTGCATGGGCGGCCATACTTCATTGACGTATCCGAGGACGGCAAGCGTGCATACGTGGCCAACTCGGGATCGGCGAATGTCTCGGTCATCGATCTGGAGAAGCGCGCCGTGGTAGCCACGATTCGCGTGGGAGCGGCACCCGGACTGGCACGCGTTTCGCCCTCGGGAACGACGGTCGTCGTGAGCAATCGCGGCGACAACAGCGTCTCGCTGATCGATACACAGAAACTGGCGGTGCGGGCGACGTTGCCGGTGTGCCAGCAACCCGAGGACATCGCAATTTTGCCGGACTCGAGCAAGGCGTTCGTGGCCTGCACAGGCTCGGGCCAGGTGGCTTCGATCGACCTGAAGAATGACAAGGTGATGGCGCTGCTGGATGTTGGGAAGACTCCCGTGCATCTTGCGCTCAAGCCGGATGGCGGCGAGTTGATGGTCACGAATTTTGACGCGGATAGCATCTCAACCATCGAGACCACGACCGATGAAGTTGCCAATAGCTTCCTGATCGGAACCAAACCGGTGCGGGGGCTGGTGTCCGCCGATAATTCGCGGCTTTACGTGAGCAATTTCGGCTCGAACAGCGTAGCCGTTTATGACATTGATATAGGAAAGATCGTGTCCATTCTTCCCGTGGGCACGCAACCCGACGGCCTGGCGCTTTCGCCGAACCAAGGCCTTCTGCTCGTCCTGAATTCGCAGTCGGGCGATGTGACGATGATTCAGAAGCGAAAACCCCGCAAGTTGGAGCCGAGCGAGTACTCCGTGCTTACGATGATTCCTGTGGGGGCGCAGCCGAATAATGTCGTGGTGAAGTCGTTCCTGGTGACGGCCCCGGTGCGGAAGTAGCGTCGGAAGTATGGTCGGAATCAGTTCTCAGGTCTGAGATGTCAGGTCTGTCAGGTCTCAGACCTGCAGATTCTCCGTGAGCACGCGTTCGCTCTGCCCGCTCTGCCACAATTGGTATTCGATGCCTCCTCAAGTTTTGTCATTCGGACGCCGAAACGCGGCGGAGGAATCTGCGACATGCGGGACTGAAACCCAAGACCCGACGCTTGACTCTTTTTCTTCTTTACTCGGAGCTAGCTCAGGATTAATCTAAAGATTCAAGACAGAAACGCCCGTGCGCAAAGTTGCGCGCGGGCGATTTTTTTTGGCCCAAAAGGAGATTTCGTATGGCTGAGGCGTTTTTGGAGAACGAAGATGCGATCCGGGAGGTCGTGCAGAAATTTGAGGCCTGCCAGTATGCACCGGAGGAATTCACGCATACGCATCATTTGACCGTCGCGTGCTGGTATCTGTGTACGCTGGATCGGCCTGAGGCGTTCGTCCGCATGCGTTCGGGATTGAAGCGATTCATCGCACACTATGGCAAGCAGGGATATCACGAGACCATCACGCGATTCTGGATGGAGTTGCTGGCGGCCTACCTGGAGGGCCTGCCAGCTGAGATGTCACTCGTCTCGAAGGTGAACTGCGCAGTGGAGCGCTATGGGAGCAAGCAGATTTTGTTTTCCTATTACACCCGCGAGCGAGTGATGTCCGATGCTGCGAAGCGGGATTGGATCGCGCCGGATCTGCAATCTATCGGCGCATCGCAAAACATTTTGCCGGCAGACAAAGTCGAGATCTAGCGCGAACCAGGCTCAGACAAAAAATCTGCGACGCCTACGAACTGCGCGGCGGACAAGAGTGTCGGCCCCGCAGCTTATTTTCCGAGCAATTCCAGGACGGCAGTGGTCTCGACGAGGATGCCGGTCTTCAGGCTGGGCTCTTCGTCGGGGGCAAACAGCGAGGAATGCGGGCCCGGCAAGACTTCGCGGTTCTTCTGGGCGGTTTCGAACTTTGTGGGATTGACCGCACCCAGGCTGAGCATGACCGAGGGGACGCCGGCGCGTCCGTATTCGGCGAAGTCGTCACTCGCCATAATGGGGATGCCTTGTACGACGTTCCCCTTGCCCAGCGCCGATTCGAGCGCGTTAACGAGGCGCTGGGTAGTTGCCGGATCGTTGTAGACAGCGCTCACGCCCTCGACCCGGGTGACGGTTGGCTTCTTCTCGGCTCCAGCCGCAGCGGCCTCGCCATCGGCGATCCGCTCGATGGCCGCCAGCAGGTGCTGGCGCACTTCGTCTTTGTAAGACCGGACCGTAAGCTGCAGTTTCACCTCGTCGGGAATGATGTTGTTCTTGGTGCCGCCGTGAATCGTGCCCACGGTGATGACGCCGGGATCTTGCGCGCTTTTTTCGCGGGAGATGATGGTTTGCCAGCTAAGGATGGTGCGAGCCGCGATCACGATTGGATCGATGGTCAACTCGGGCGCGGAACCGTGGCCGCCTTTGCCGTAGATGGTGACATCGACAGAATCGGCATTTGACATGGCATAGCCCGTCACGTAGGCGACCTTGCCCGCGGGTTCAAACGACGAGTCGTGAATCGCAAACACAAAATCAGGCTTTGGGAAGCGCGTGAAGAGGCCGTCTTTGAGCATGGCCGTAGCGCCCTGGATGCGCTCTTCGGCGGGCTGGCCGACATAGATAAAAGTACCGTGCCAGCGATCTTTATGTTGTGCGAGCAGCGCGGCCGTTCCCATGCCGACGGACATATGCAGATCGTGTCCGCAGGCATGCATGACCGGAACCTCGACGTCCTGATCGTTATGCGTGGTGGCGTGGCTCGCGTAGGCCAGTTCCGTTTTCTCGAGCACGGGCAGCGCGTCGAGTTCTGCGCGGATCATCACGACGGGTCCCGGACCGTTCTTCAAGACGCCCACGACCCCTGTTTTTCCCACGCCCGTCGTCACGTCGTAGCCCAGCTTACGAAGCTGGTCGGCAATTTTGGCCGCAGTTTTTTCTTCGTGCAGCGACAGTTCCGGATTGCGATGCAGATCTTCATACAGGACTCGCATTTGCGGGTAGATGGCATCAATCTGTTCAGCCGACGGGGCCCGCCAAGGATCGGCGGCGAACAGGAGTGCAGGCAGGCATAGGGCAGCAACAAGGAGTTTTAATCTCATGGCCGGAATTAAAACATGCGAGCGAGGACGTAGGAAGACTCATCGCGAAAAGGGTCGGAAACCCAATCTAGACGGCAGATGCGGCTTTGCTTGAAACGGGCTAGTCATTCGTGGCCGAGCTGGTTGCGCACAGGCGATCGAAGGCGCTGGTCAGTTCAGCAGCGATGGCAGGGGCTTCGCGGGTTTCAATCTGGCTTCGCTGCAGCATGTAAACGAGTTTGCCGTCGCGCAGAATACCGATCGACGGGGAAGACGGAGGGTATCCCGTGAAATAAGAGCGGGCGCGCTCGGTCGCTTCCTTGTCCTGGCCGGCGAACACGCTGTAAACGTGCTCGGGCTTCGAGGAATTCTGCAAGGCCATACGAACGGCGGGACGCATGCGGCCCGCGGCGCATCCGCAGACCGAGTTCACGATAATCATGGTGGTGCCCGCGGCGGCGGCCGCGCGGTCCACTTCGGCAGCGGTGCGGAGTTCCTGCACTCCCGCCTTGGTGAGTTCTTCGCGCATCGGAATCAGCATAAGTTCGGGATACATGGAAGCTCCTTGAGAGGCGGTCGTTGGTCGTTGGCTGTTGGCTGTTGGCTAAGAAAATCCTATCACGCGCAACCTTTAACGCTCAGACGCTAATATCTGCGCCCTGATGTAGCGCCGGCATCTTGCCGGCCACGGGGCGGGCGAGGACCCTTCGACTGCGCTCAGGGCAGGCTGCCCGACAGCCGCCGGGACGGCGGCGCTACCACTTCTGAAGCCTGAGCTCTGCTCCTGACACCCTCGCCCTCCGCAATCGCTCATATATATTGAGATGCAGATTCGATGCTGATCCAGGAAAACATCAAGCTAGCGCCGCTCACGACAATGGGAGTGGGTGGCCCAGCTCGCTTCTTCGTCGAGGCTTCGAGCACGGAGGAGGTGCGGGAGGCGACTGGTTACGCGAAATCGCGCAATCTTCCGCTGTTTATTCTGGGTGGCGGCAGTAATCTGGTCGTGTCGGACGCGGGCTGGCCGGGGTTGGTGTTGAAGGTTTCTCTTCTGGGAATCAACCATCGCCATGGTCACGGCACTGCCTACTTCGATGTTGGAGCGGGCGAGGATTGGGATTCGTTCGTCGCGGCCACGGTTCAGCATCATTGCGCCGGCATCGAGTGCCTGAGCGGAATTCCGGGCAGTGTGGGAGGCACGCCGGTCCAGAATGTCGGGGCATATGGACAGGAGGTTGCCCAGACGATCGACAGCGTCGTCGCGCTCGACATCGAGAGCGGCGAAGAAGAGGAGTTCGAAAAATCCGATTGCGGGTTTGGTTACCGGAGCAGCATTTTCAACACGAGCGCTCGCGGGCGCTACGTGATTTTGCGCGTTACTTATGCGCTCGTGCATGATGGCCATCCTCGCCTGGCCTACGCGGACTTGCAGAAGCATTTTGCGGGTCGAGGAGAACCCATGTTGGCCGAAGTGCGGGAAGCCGTGCGGCAAATTCGGGCAAGCAAGGGGATGCTGCTCACGCCCGGCGATCCGGATGCAAGAAGTGCGGGATCGTTCTTCAAAAATCCGGTGCTTACGGAGAACGAGTTCGAGTCTTTGAAGCGGAAAGCATCCGAGCGGGGTCTGGAAATTCCCAACTATCCCGCGCTCGCAGCGCGCAGGAAAGTTTCGGCGGCGTGGTTGGTGGAGCAGTCCGGTTTCTCCAAGGGCTTCGGAAATGGACACGTGGGGATCTCGCGCAAGCATGCGCTCGCCATCGTCAATCGCGGAGGCGCGACTTCCGCCGAAGTAGTCCAATTGAAAAACGAAATCCAGGCCCGGGTCCAGCAACAATGGGAAATCCAACTGGAGCCCGAACCCGTGCTGCTCGGTTTCCAGTAGCGCCGCCGTCCCGGCGGCTGTCCGGCGGGCGTCTCGCCCGCCTCGAGCGCGGGACGCACTCCCCACTGCCGGCAGGATGCCGGCGCTACTTTCAGCACCGCCCATCACCCATCAAAAAGCCCCGCGGTGCAAACGCGCGCACCGCGGGGCTGCCGGTTGGCAGTGATTCGACGAAGGTCGCTTCGTCGAGTTGGACGAGGCCGTCACCGGACCGGGCTGTGAGGGAAATTCACAGACGCTCCGGAGATAGCTCAGGGTCCGGCTCTGACGGCCCCGTCAATTTCTTTATCGGCAAGTTCTGCCGCCCGCTTGAATATCTCCACAAACATTTTCCGAGTCAGCTTCCCCGTCTGCGTGTTCTGATTTGACGGGTGGTAGGACGCCAACAGCACTCGGCCATCCGGCAGATCGTATTTCGCACCATGCGCAAACATGTAGGCCGCCTTATTCTTCAGCAGACCGCGCCGCTTCAGATGATTGAGATACGCCTCAAAACCAATCTTGCCCAAAGCGACCACAACTCTTAATCGCTTCAGGCCCGCGATCTCCAGATCAAGGTAGGGAGCGCAATTCGCCAGTTCTTCGGGCAAAGGCTTGTTATCTGGAGGAGCGCAGCGGGCAGCAGCAGTGATATAGAGGTCGCGCAACTGGAGGCCGTCGTCGCGATCGGTAGCGGCCGCCTGATTGGCAAAGCCGGTTTCATAAAGCACGGGATACATGAAATTACCGGAAGCGTCGCCCGTGAAGGGGCGTCCGGTACGGTTAGAGCCGTGAGCACCTGGGGCGAGCCCCATGATCAGGACGCGGGCGTCGCGGTCGCCGAAGCCGGGAACCGGCTTTCCCCAGTAGTCCCACTCCAGGTAAGCGCGCCGTTTCTCGCGGGCAATCTGCTCGCGGTAGGCCACCAGGCGGGGACACTTCTTGCAGGCAATGATGTCGCGATTGAGTTGGCTCAGCCAGTCGGCGCTCATGATTCCGGTTACGGAGGGGCATGGCTATTCTAGTGGATGCGCCTGCTGAACACATCGCGCCCAGAATGCTAGACTTAGAGAGTGGTGTCTTTAACGCGCAGACAATTTGTTCGCAACGCAGCGATCGGGGTCGCGGCGGTTGGCAGTATGGGCCTGACTGCCGAAGCCCTGGTGCTGGAGCCGGGAAGTCCGGTTGGAGAACGCATCGACGTTCGGCTGAAGCGGCTCCCGGAGGCTTTTCAGGGATTCCGGATCGCCCAGCTTAGCGACATCCATTTTGGTCCCTACATGGACCAGCAGCGCCTGGAGCGGGCGATGCGCCTGGCGCAGGCATTTCAGCCCGACATGGTCGCGCTGACGGGCGACTTTGTATCGCACCCGCTGGGTCAAAGAAATGGGAACGCGGGCGCGAGGAATGCCGAACCGTGCGCCGACGTTTTTGCCCGCTGGAAGGGCGTTCCGATCTTTGCAATTCTGGGGAATCACGACCACTGGAATAATGCCAGGATCGTAGCCGCGGCGCTTGCCGAACGCGGAATTCAGGTGCTGAAGAACCGGGCGCAGCCGTTCGAGCGCGACGGTCAGAAATTGTGGGTGGCAGGGATCGATGACGTGCTCGATGGCCAGGTGGATCTTCCCGGGGCGCTGAAAAAAATCCCGAGCACCGATGCCACAGTCCTGCTGGCCCACGAACCAGACTTCGCCGATTATGCGGCCAGATTTCCTATCGATCTGCAACTCTCAGGGCACTCGCATGGAGGGCAGGTACAACTGCCGGGCGTTGGTCCAATCATCCTGCCTCCCTTGGCCCACAAATACCCCATCGGATTGAACCGGGTTGGCAACTTGCAGGTATACACGAGCCGCGGAGTTGGGGTCATCAACCCGCCAGTGCGCCTCAATTGCCCACCGGAAGTCAGTCTGATCACCTTGCTCAAGGACACGCGCTGATCTCAGTAGTCAGTCCGCACCGAGAACGTTTCAGGACGCACCGGGGAAGATGAGTGCAATGGCGATGTTACGACAAGTGATCCGGTTCAGACCGCGCTGCCAGCCATAATACCCACAATCAACAGCGGCAGTGAGGCTATCTCTACGATGCATATCGCCACTTGGGAGCCCCCATGAACGCCGCGACACCGCCGAGAATCATCCCAACAGGGGCGAGCAGAGACAATAAGCCGAGATCGAGAATCTCTGGGTCATTCCACGGCGGCAGGTGCGAAGTTGGCCCGGACTCGTAATAGAGGAAAGTACCAGCACCGTAAATCGCGTTTGCGGTGACGATGCTAAGCGCTATGAGCGCAAACGCATTCCGCCAATTCCATTCTCGCGCCCAAAAGACTTTCACCCAAGCAGCGAAAATAAGCACCAGAGGACTACATGTGAGGATATATAGAATGGCTCGTCCACTCATGTCTAGGCAGCGTCAGCCGCTATTATGCTCTCGCTCAACTGCCGAAAACAGGCGATTGCGCTCATTGACACGCTTACACTCGGTATCGGTCGGCCAATCGCCTGTCTTGCCGTGCCCAAGAAGGGTGAGACAAACGAGGGTGTGGCACTGTTGCCGCTCCTTCCTTCGACCCCGACCCTTCGCGTTTGACGCTGATCTTACAGAGTCTTTACACTGAGTGATTGGAGCGGCGGTCCCATCCGTTCGCAGACCCGACTAAGGCGGGCATTTCGAAAGGCATAATGTGAGCCCCACTGAGACAAAAGAGAGCACCAAGCGGGAAATTGCGGTCGAGGTTCCCGCCCAGGAGGTCCAGCGCGAAACTGAGGCGCTGATCCAGAAGTATCAGAAGCTGGCGCGCTTGCCGGGATTCCGCAAGGGACACGTGCCCGCGTCGATTATCCGGCAGCGGTTTTCGGAAGACATTAAGACAGAGGTTGTGGAGGCGCTGGTACCCCGGTATTTCCGGCAGGAAGCCGAGAAGCATGGGCTGGTGCCGGTTTCGCAACCGCGGGTAACCGACCTGCATATCCATGATGGGGAGCCGCTGCGCTTCAAAGCAAGCTTTGAGATTCTGCCGGAAATCAAGGTGGAGGGATATAAGGACCTGCGAACCGATAAGCCGGTGATCGAGGTCACAGACGAGGAAGTCCAGCAGGCATTGAATCACCTGCAGGAGCAGCATGCGACGTTCGATGCGATCGAGGGTCGCACGCTGGCCGACGGCGATTTTGCCCAGGTCTCGCTCGACGGCAGGCCGAAAGATGGCGAAGGGCAGCCGGTGCACATGGACGATGTGCTGGTCGAGATCGGGGGCAAGAACACCATGCCCGAGTTCACCGAACACCTGCGCGGAGCTTCGGCGGGGGATGAGAAGACGTTTGAAGTGAAGTATCCGGAAGATTCGAATGATCAGCGGCTTCGCGGAAAGACATTCGACTATACGGTGAAGGTTTTGTCGCTCAAGAAAAAGAGCCTTCCGGAGTTGAATGACGCGTTTGCCAGGGAGTTGGGCGACTTCACTGGGATTGACGACGTGAAAAAGCGGGTCCGCGAGAACATGGAGGCGGAGAAGAAGCACACCGCCGAACATGAAGCGAAGGATAAGCTGGTCGCGGAACTGGTGAAGCGCAATGATTTTGAAGTGCCGGAAGCGATGGTGGACCGGCAGATCGATGTTCGGCTGGAACGCGGGCTCAGGGCTCTGGCCTCGCAAGGCATGCGGGCCGAAGACATGAAAAAGATGGACCTGAACCGCTTGCGGTCCGGGCAGAGAAACCAGGCCGTGCAGGAGGTGAAGGCTTCCCTGCTTCTGGACCGGATCGCGGATCTCGAGAAGCTCGAGGTCAGCGATGAAGAGATTGATCACGAGATCGAGGCGCTTGCACTGCAGACGAAACAGACTTCCGAAGCGGTGCGGGCACGTTTGACACGCGATGGGGCGCTCGATAGGATTAGGAACAGAATCCGCAACGAGAAGACCCTCAACTTTCTGTATCACCAGTCCGCATAAAGGCGGACCACTTTCAATCCTCCCTCGCAAACGAACAGGTTTCTCGGGGATGGAGTGTGGCAGGTGAACTTGAACGATCCAAAGATGATGCTGGTGCCGATGGTGATCGAGCAGACGGGGCGCGGCGAGCGCGCTTACGACATTTATTCCCGCCTGCTCCGCGACAACATTATTTTTATCGGGACGCCGATTGACGACAATATCGCGAACCTGGTGATCGCGCAGATGCTCTTTCTGGCTCAGGAAGATCCGGAAAAAGACATCCAGCTCTACATCAACTCGCCGGGCGGATCGATCACGGCCGGAATGGCCATCTATGACACCATGCAGTACGTGAAAAACGATGTCACGACCATCTGCATAGGGCAGGCGGCCTCGATGGCCGCGTTGCTCTTGGCGGCCGGGGAAGCGAAAAAACGCCTGGCGCTGCCCAATTCGCGCATCCTGATTCACCAGCCCTCCATGGGCGGCCTGTCAGGGCAGGCCACCGACATCGATATTCATGCCCGTGAAATCTTGAGGATGCGCGAAATCACGAACCAGTTACTTTCGAAACATACCGGGCAGAAGCTGGATAAGGTAGAAAAGGATGTAGAGCGCGATTTCATCATGAACGCGCAGCAGTCCAAGGAATACGGAATCATCGACGATATCATCTACAAGACGAAGTAGAGGTATGATCGGCGTTCGCCGCCGTTCTACTGGAGGTCTCGGCGAGAAACGCTTTGCCGGCCGACCGGGCGAAAGGGGCCCTGGGGCGGGCGATGCGGGTGACAGTAAGGAGTAATGCCGAGTGAAAAACCGGTCGGGCACAGACGAAATTCTGCGCTGTTCGTTCTGCCACAAATCGCAGGACGCGGTGGCGAAATTGATTTCGTCGCCCAGTGATTATCCAAGGGCGTACATCTGCGACGAGTGCGTGGCCGTCTGCAATTCCATCCTGGAAGATGACCGCACTACCACCCCGGAGTCCTCCACTCCGAACCAGCTTCCCAAGCCGCAAGAAGTGAAGACATTCCT
>Ga0222749_10000563_pt1 | contig 22339 bp, 15 predicted proteins | sample IncBWH2Mmetat_FD_197234 | JGI IMG/M metagenome (GOLD analysis project Ga0222749, IMG submission 197234) | Metatranscriptome of lab incubated forest soil microbial communities from Barre Woods Harvard Forest LTER site, Petersham... | ecosystem: Environmental > Terrestrial > Soil > Temperate... | reverse complement strand
TCAACTGGCTTGACGTGTCGTACACGGGGGTCAAGGTGTTCGACCCCCTTCGCGGAATGCCGCTTCGGACACTCAATGTGACCCGCGCCCGCCCCGACGATCTGTCCTTCCTCCGGTCATTCCCGCTGAAGACCACGCGATTCGATCCTCGCCCCGAGGATGATCTGGGCTTTCTCGCGGAGATGAAGACGCTCGAATCCATCAACTTCAAGACGGCCGCCGAGTTTCTCAGGGTCACGCCGCTGGCTCCGCTCATTCCCGCCGCCGACGATGCCTGGAAAGGCGCGGTTCATCTCCTCCCTCTGGTGGTCCCGTCCGAAGATGCCGTGCAGGGGACGTGGAAGATCGCCGAGGGATCGCTCCGGTCGGACGATTCCTCGGCCCCGGGGCTCCTCATGCTTCCGTACAAGCCGCCGGAAGAGTACGCCTTCCGCATCGTCTTCACCCCGGACTCGGATGTCCCGGATGTGAATCAGATCCTCTCCCGCGGAGGGCGGGCCTTCCAGTGGCTCAATGGGGCCTTCAAGAACACGAGTTTCGGCTTCGCGCAGGTGGACGAGCTTGATCCCAAGCTCCTTTCGCCGTTCATGATTCAGCGGCCGCGCGCCCTCGAGCCTCGGAAGACGTCGACGGCGATCGTCGAGGTCCGAAAGGATGCCATTTCGGCGTCGGTGAACGGGGAGCGATTGGTGATTATCCGCCCGGCGGAGCATAAGCTGAAACTGATGTCCACCGTGAAGGTGCCGGACGAATCGAGATTGGGTCTTCTCACCTTCATGTGTTCGGCGGCGTTCCACGCGGTCGACGTGATCGAACTGAAGGGTAAGGGGACCCTGATCCGGACGTCGCGTCCCCCCATGCCGGTCCCGCCCGAGGTGGCGCTCTGGAAGAACGCGGTCGACCTGATCGCCGTCATCGATCCGTCGCGGGATGCCATCCGGGGAATCTGGAGGAAGGAGGGGGGGCGCCTCGTCTCCGAACCCGCCAACAACGGGGTCCTCCGGCTCCCTTATGAGCCGCCGGTCGAGTACGACTTCAGGATCGCCTTCACCCGGACGGCGGGCAAGTGCGCGACGGCGCAGTTCCTCGCGAGGGACGGGCACGCCTGTTTCTATGAGATGGGCGGATACGGCATGACGACGCTCGGGTTTTCCAATGTGAACGGGGCCGGAAGCAAAAGCAATGCCACCGGCTCCCGCTTTTCGCCCCGAGACAACATCCGATACGTTTCCACGATCCAGGTGCGCCGGGACCGGGTCACGGCGTTTCTGGATGACAAGAAGGTCTCGGAGTGGAGGCCGGAGATGGGGACCCTCAACCTCGAGATCGGGGGAGAGTGGTGCCTGGACCTTCCAACCGTCCTGGGAGTCGGCAATTGCGAGACGCTGACGGTGTTCGATGCCATTCAGGTCCGGGAGGTGACCGGGAAGGGGAGGGTGCGCACGACCTACTCGACGCCGATGGATGGAGCCTTCGTAAAAGCGATTCCGGCCCTGCCCGCCGACCAGCTCAAGCGGGTCCTGGACAAGCTGAAGGATCTCAATCCCGCGTTCGACCCCGGCCAGGCCCGTTCCCGGATCGAGAATGACCGAGTCGTGGAGCTCACCCTGCCCACGCAGAAGATCTTCGACCTCTGGCCCGTGCGAGGCCTCCCGTTCCTCCGGAAGCTGGAGCTCGGGGACGAGAAGTCGAGCGTCCTCTCGGACATCGGGTGCCTGAGGGGGATGAAGCTCCAGGAGCTGGGCCTTACCAATACCCGCGTCTCGGATCTCACGTCGCTTGTGGGGATGCCGCTCCTCCGGATCCAGCTGCAGGGGGCCCCGATCAAGGACTACGCCCCGCTCAGGACGATCCGATCCCTGAGGACCGTCAACGACCAGCCGGTAGCCGATTTCCTGAAGGGCCGCTGAGGGGCCGGATGTTTTCTCTCGTCGGCGCGATCAGGAAAAAGACCGTCGTGAATGAAGACTTTGGGGCGGTGCCGGTCCTGAGAGGCTTTGATCCCGAGGCCATGGCGATCTCCGTCACCTAGTGGTAAGGTCTTCCCATGCGTTTGCTTCGTGCGGCCGTCCTGATGCTGATCCCGGCCAGCTGCAGTTCGGGCGAAGAGCGGCTGCCGAGGAAATCCGGACCCGAAAGCCGACCACCGGGTGCCGCGGAGTACGTCGGATCGACCCAATGCAAGGCGTGTCATCAGGCGATCTATGACCGTTGGAGCCATACGCGGATGGCCAACGTTGTTCGAGATCCCCGGGAGCATCCCGAGGCGATCCTTCCGGATCTGGGAATCGCCCATCCGGCCGTCACCTTCTCAAGAGACGACATCGCCTTTGTCTACGGAAGCAAGTGGAAGCAGCGGTATTTCAAGCGCGTCGGGGACGACTACTTCCCTTTGCCCGCCCAGTGGGATGTGACCCACAAGGAGTGGCGCCGATACAATGTCGCGAAGGGCACCGACTGGTGGACGGCGTTCTACCCCGAAGACAACCTCCAGCGTCCCACGGGCCCCCTCTGCGACGGCTGCCACTCCGTAAACTACGAGGTTCGCACCAAGAAGGTCACCGAATGGAATGTCGGATGCGAACGATGCCACGGCCCGGGCAGCGAGCACCTGCGACGGCCGACTCCCTCAAACATCCAGAATCCTTCGCGAATGGATGCGCGCCATGCCAATGATGTCTGCATCCAGTGTCATTCCCAGGGACGTCCCCTCTCAAACCCCATCGAGGGACGCTACTTCGACTGGCCGGTCGGCTTTCATGCGGGCCTGAATCTCGAGGACTTCTGGCAGCTCGAAGAACACCAGCCGGGAGCGACCACCTTCACCCATTTTGCCGACGGCACGGCTCACAAGAACCGGATGCAGGGGAACGATTTCGTGACGAGCCAAATGTACCTGAAGGAAGTGACATGCTTCGATTGCCATGACGTCCATGGAACGAAGCATAACGCGGATGTCCGCCGCCCGGGTAACAAGCTCTGTCTGGGATGTCATGTGCCCAATTCTCCGATCGGCCCTCGTGGGGCCACCGTGGAGCAGCACACCCATCACAAAGAGGGCAGCGCCGGCAGCGAGTGCGTCGCCTGCCACATGCCAAAGATCGAGCAGACCATTTCCGACGTCATGGTGCGAAGCCACACCTTCCGATTCATCTCACCGACGATGACCGACCGTCTGAAGATTCCCAACTCCTGCAATACGTGTCACACCGATAAATCCACGGAATGGGCGCTCGGCGCACTGAAATCCTGGCCAGGATTTTCCCCGTGGCGGGTGACCCGATGAGTTTTGCCAGAAGTCCATAAGAACCCATCAGTGCGGACAGACTGGATTCCATTGCGCCGACAGGCTCCTCCCTAAGGCGATGAAATTGGCCCCAACTATCGGAGGGGCCGACTTCCGGACCGCCGCCAGGTCCGTCACGATCCGAACCTGGGGGGCGACCTAAGGGATTGATGTCCGGGATCTTAGGCTTCCGGATCATGCTGCTCGCAAGGAGTCGGCCCCACCGGATTTGGCGATTTCGGCCCCATTTTTTGCGTACGAATCCCCCGGAATCGGTCTCTATCTCCCTGAACGCGCCCCCTGGTAACGGACGATCCCGGACGAAACTTCAGCCCGGAGAGGAGGTCTTAAAGACGTGAGCACCCCCGGAATGCGAGTCATCCTTCTGGTGGCCGCGGTCAGCCCTCTCATGGCCGGAGAATCCCCGGCGCAGGCGGGCCGGAACGACTGGAGCTGGCAGAAGCCCCAGGCCGGCGTCGATCCAAAGGGAGACCTGACCTGGAAGCCAGCGCCTTTCGTCTTCGAAAAGGGCGACTCCGTGCGCTATATCGACTTTGAGACCGGGGATGACGCCCATGACGGCGCGTCCAAGGAAAAGCCCTGGAAACACCACCCCTGGGATCCGGCCGCCGTCGGCAATGCCCAGGCCGCCAAAGGGATCCACACCTATGTCTTCAAGGGAGGGGTGTACTATCGCGGGGGCCTGACCGTCGCGGAAGGCGGAAAGCCCGGGCAGCCGATCCGGCTGACCCGTGATCCGTCCTGGGGGAAAGGCGAGGCGGTGCTCTGCGGTTCGGAACGGGTCACCGGCTGGAAGAAGGGCGCGGACCACAAGGACATCCCCGAGCCCGAAAAAGTCTGGTATGCGGACCTCGACTTCGCCCCGCGCAGCATCTGGCTCGTGCGCAAGGAAGGCGAGTCCTTCCGCATTCCCCTGGCCCGCACGCCGAACTGGAAGCGGTCCAATCCCGACGACGTGAAGAGCGAATGGTGGGTGTGGGACAATCCGGGCAAGGTGTTCGGCAACACCGTCAAGAACGCGGGCGGCCAGGAAATCCACCTGGGGATCGACACCAAGCACATCAAGGACAAGCCGGCGGATTACTTCAAGGGTGCCCTGATCTGGCCGGAGTACGGCTGGGTCATGAGCGGGCCGTATCCAACGCCCGTGGAGGTGGTTGATTTGGAGCACGGCGGCCTTGGATTCGGGGGCTGGACGGGCGGCGGCACCAATGGCGTCATCATGCGGAACATGCGCTACTACCTCGAGGACAAGCCGCAATACTTGGACGACCCGGACGGCGAATACTGGTTCGACAAGAAGGGGAAGGGGGGGAGGCTCTACCTGCGCCTGCCCAATGACGCCGATCCCAACATCGCCCGAGTCGAGGCCGGCAAGCGGCCGAATCTGGTCACGGGCGAGAAAGTGGAGCACCTCCATATTAGCGGCCTGACCTTCCGCTATACCACGGCTCCCTGGGACATCACGGCCGCCACGTGGGACTGGAGCACCACCCCCTGGGGCCTGCGGTCCGAGGCTCACCCGGGCTGCGTCCGGGTGTGGGGTTCGGGCCGGGACATCCGCGTTGCGAACTGCCTCTTCGAGGACGTCTGCTTCCCGATCCGGATCAAATCGCTCGTGGAGGGGCAGCTCATCGACGAGGTGCGAATCGAGGACAACGATTTCCGCCGGACCGACCTGGGCATCCTGTCCGTTTCGGACGGTTCGGGGTGGGGCTACGCGAAGCTCCGCGGCCGGCTGGGGGACGTGCGCATCTACCGGAATCACTCGATGGAGACCGGCACGCGTCCCTCCCGGTTCAATACGGGGACGGGCATCGGGGTGGATGGAGCGCGCACCGTCGAAATCGCGGGCAACGTGATCGAGCGCTCCTACGCTCAGGGCATTGACGTGGTCGGCTCAAAGACGAGCGGCATGTGGGGCGACATCCCTTTCACCCGAATCCTGATCCACCACAACAAGGTCTGGGAGTCGATGCTGAATTGCAACGACTACGGCGGCATCGAGACCTGGCAGGGCGGCCCGGCCTACGTCTTCGACAACATCTCCTACGACGCACTGGGCTACCGCAACTGGGAGCGATACAGCGGCACGGACGCAGGGTTCGGCCACGCCTACTACCTCGACGGCGCCTTCAAGAACTACCACTTCAACAACATCGCCTGGGGCAAGGCCAAGGACGTCGGCAGCCCCGTCGTCAACTGCTCCGCCTTCCAGGAGATCATCAGCTACCAGAACACGTTCTTTCACAATACGGTCTACAACTTCTACACCGGGTCCCGGCGCCAGGAACCCTCCGCGGGCCGCAACAAGTACCTCGGCAACCTCTGGGAGGGGATCGGGGAGTTCGTCCTGCGCCACGCCGACCCGGCCCGGACGGCCGCCGACGGCAACGCGAAAGACGCGGGCCCTCAAAAAACCCACTTCGCCCTGGAGACGGATGCGTACGGCCGCAACTTCTTCCATGACTTCAAGAAAATGGGCGTCCTGGAGCCTTCCGGACGTTGGCTCGAGGACTTTGACGCCTTCAAGGGCGCTCTCTTGAAGAACAAGACCCTGCTCACGGATCTGGGGGAAGTCAGCAAGGCATCCCTGCTCAAGGACCCCGCGAAGGGGGACTTCCGGCCGGCGGCGGGCTCCCCGGCCATCGGCAAGGGCGTCAAGGTGTTCGTGCCGTGGTCGCTTTCCGGCGTGGTGGGGGAGTGGAATTTCTACCCCCTCGGAAGCGATCCGGCGGTGATTCCCGATGAACACTGGTACATGACTGACTACCATGTCTCGCGGGACACCTATCACGAGCGGCCCATGTACCCGCTCAAGGGCGTGAACGTGGCCGCGGGGGACTATGTCCAGGGCCCCCTCGAGGACTGGATCGCCGGCGCGCTGAGCTTTTCTCCCGCCAAGAAGCAGTACGCCGCGATCCCCAACGCGGAGATCATGGCCCCTTTCTCCTTCAACGAGCGGAAGAAGAGCCTGCACGAAGGGGCGAAGCCCGAACCCTGCACGATCGAAGGCGAGGCTCTGAAGAACCCGCAGGTCTACACCTCGAATCTGCTCATCGAGATCTATTTCAAGACGGCCTCCGGGCACGCGGGCGGGGTGCTGATGGAGAAGATGAAGGGCAGCGGATACAGCCTGGGCGTCAACGCCGCGGGTTGCCTTTCCTTCAATGTCAGGGGGGTGGGCGTGTCGGCGCTCGTGGAAAGCAAGACCAAGGTCAATGACGGCCGCTGGCACCATGCGATCGTCGAGGCCGACCGGCAGGCCAAGACGCTGGCCGTCTACGTCGATGGCCGGAAGGACCAGACGGGTGCTGGCGTCGACGGCACGGTGTCCCTGGCCAACGAGGGAGATGTCCACGTGGGGGGCACCCCGGAGGGGCGCTACCTCGATGGGGCGCTCGATTTCCTCCGGATGGCCCACGGGACCCTTGCCGATGCGGATACGACGATCGAGGAGCTGTACGCCTGGGAGTTCGACGGGCCGCACTTGCGCGATTTCACGGGTCGGAAATCGACGGGCGCTCGGGACGCAGGAGCCATTGGCAAGTAGTTCGAGTAGGCCTCCTGACCGGGTGGATGCATCAGGCGCCAGTTCACGAGAGCCTGCCCGTCAACGTCCGATAACACTCACGTCCATCCTCATCGGCGATCCACGCCGCGACCTGGCCCCTGTGGATTTTCCGGCCGTTTGTAGCGGTACGCGATAAGGGTCCATTCGCCCATTCTGAGCCGGTCTAGACCATTTTCTCATTCTGGGAAGGGCCGATTTCCACCATCTCCCCCTCAAACCCTTTGCGGGCCCGGGGGGGTATAAGGTGCCTTCATCAACAGTGAATACCGCCCCACCTGTTTCGTCCCCTCCCCAGATATCTTCGACTAACCCAGCCTCAGGGGCAATTGGATCAACGGTGGTTATTAAGGGGAATAACCTTTCAGTCTCTACCCCGTCGCTCACGAAGGTTACCTTCACCCCCCAAATCGATGCTCAGGTCCTTTTTCTAGTGACCTCCACGGAGATTGATGTTGTTGTACACAGAGGCGCATCGAGTGGTCCAGTGGTGGTCACTGTTCAAGGCGTCGTGAGCAATCAAGTGACATTTTCGGTCATTTCCGGTTTCACTCCTTCCGTGGACTCGCTGAACATCTTTGTCGATGGGACCTTTGATTACCCTCTGGACCAATTGGTTGTTAGGATGGTGTTCGGTTCGGGTATAAGCGATGCCCAGAGCGTGGCGGGATTAATTGGAGCTCAGGTAGTGGGCTACCTGCCCGAATGCAATTCCTTCCTATTTCAGGTGAGCCCGTCGCCCGGAACCCCGGACGCTCAGCAGGCGCTCATCAATCAGGTGATCGCGGATTCAAGGGTTGCATCAGCTCTTAGAAACTATGGGGGACACCAAAATGGAACAGTAGATTCTGACTTAGCGCACTTTGGGGATCGGGGTCAGGTGTGGGCCTACGATCGCATTCAAGCACAAGGTGGATGGGACCAACTTGGAGGGGGAATCGATCACTTCCCTGTAACAATTGGAGTTGTCGATTTTGGATTCTGCATCGATCCGCATAACCCGGCATCCTTTACCCATCCTCAATTCCTTAACCTCGCCGCTGGTCAGAGCATTTCGAGCGAGCCGATCGGAATGGCCGCAACCGACCAAGGCCTTGGACCCAGTCATGGAACTGCTGTTGCGGGCATCATTGGTGCCAATAATCGACCGAGCGTCAATCCTGGTGTTGACATCAATGGTATTCTCTCAGCTCCGGGCGGCCCGTACATCTTAAACGTCTACCGTGTTGGAGATAGTGGACTACCGCGCGGGCGAATGTGGAATGCAATTGTGGGGATATCGCACGCGAGAAGGGACGGCGCAAAAGTTATCTGTACGACTCTTGGTTGGACTTCGGGAATCGATTTACCCGTCGCACTTTATCCGCTGCTCCAGCAGCAGTACGCCGTTGCACTTGCTTCAATGCCCGATGTCTTGGTTGTCATTGCAGCGGGGAACGAAAGCGCGCCAGCTCGCAACATCGCTCCCGCATGTATGACGGGGGCCTTTGCCTGGGTCGAACCTAATGGACGAGCCATGGCCGAAGTTATATCCAATTCACTCATTGTCGGTGGAACCGATCACGATGATCTCCGCTGGCGTAGGCGCATAGGAATCTTCTTGGGGTCGAACTATGGGCCAGAGGTAACAATCTGGGCTCCAGCAGTCAATGTTTACGCAGCCTCTCTTGATGCTCTAGGCGTGCCAACTCATGCCCTTTTCGCCGGAACATCTATGGCAGCACCTATGGTGGCAGGCACTGCCGGATTGCTTCTCAGCGTCAACAACAATCTTACGGTGTCGCAACTCAAGGATCTTCTGATTTCCAATGGATCCGCGATCACTATCGATGACCCTGCTAATCCGGGAGGGGTGATACAGGCTCGCCGGCTAAATGTCTGTAGGTCTGTAGCCGCTGTTTTGGGCCAGAATGTCGACGATACCTGCGGTGGTCGGATTGCGGTGTCGGCAAATGATTCAGGAACTGTCTCTTATTTTACCATCAGTGACCATGGCACCGGCATCAATTACCTGGGCACTCCTCCCGGTGGTGTGCTCCATCCTATCGGTGTCTCGCAGGACGGTACGAAGTATGCCTTTCCCGATTCCGTCTTTGTCAATCAACAAACGCAATTCAGCCTGGAAATGCGGGGTCTCGCCGGTTCCTTCTCTCAATCGATCAACACTCCACCACCGCTGAACCAGTCCGATGGCCCGCCGGTGTGGCACCCTTCGGGAGGTCGAATCTTGTATTCGAGTGAATCCACAATAGTATCCGCCAATCTTGGCACCTCCGCGATTGCCGGCATTGTGAATATGAACGCGGGGACATGGGGAATGTCGCCGACCGGAGGGCGACTCTTTTATGGTGGCGATGTTATAGCGGGGCCCGCTGGCGTCGGCAATATTAGTGTTGCGACCTTCTCCAACGATACAGGTGCAGGCATCTTCCAATTTGTTTCAGCCCATGGAACTTGCGATTACACTTCGTTCAATCCTGCGAATTCATTCCTTTACCCTGATACCGTCTTCGGCCAGGGCGGTACCATTATTGGAGGTTTCAGCTCCCTTCCTGATTCCGCTTCGATGGCGACAATCGGATATGGCTCTTTCACTCGTCCAGATCCAGCCAATCCCGGAAGCTTTCTCTAAGTAGTAGAACGAGGGGTGTTCATTGTAGTTGATCCGTTCACTGTGCCCAATTCCACTGTACGCCAACTTCCGAAAACCGCCAATGTTGAATCTGTGGGTTCGCCTGTAGTTTCTCCCGATGGAGGCCTCATTGCCTACAATGCAAGCCCCGACGGAATTTACACTGTCTCTCCCTTTTTCAATGAGGCACCGACGTTCATGGGTAGTCGTTCGATCTTGGCCAATCGAACGCTTAGAACTTGGTCTCCTGACGGTGTATGGTTATTGGTCTTCGTCTTTGATCCGAATACTGGGACCTGGTCATTGGTGAAGCGACATCGAAGTGGAGTGTCCGCCCTTGATGTCGTAGTTAGAGCTAACCTGATGGGACCGATCAACGCGGAATGGATCCCTTCGGTGTCTCCGTGACTGGGAACCATTGGATGCTATATTGTTTGGCAGGTGTGGGGCACGCTCTTCTTCTTTGCCTCGCTTCTTCCATTACTCCACAGGATAATCCAGAGTCTCTGATCCAGAAGCTGAGCGATCCGGCTGTAGAGGTTCGCGACGAGGCGGAAAGGAATCTGGTCGCATTGAAAGCAGCGGCCCTGCCTCACCTCAATCTTGCCAAGAATGTTAAGGACCTCGAAGCCCAAGGGCGCGTCCGACGAGCCATTGCCAAAATAGAGAGGACCCTGACGATTGACGCTCTGCGCGAGAATATTCCGCTCGACATTCAAACACATAATCCGAATCTGATTGAATCCATCATGAGTGAGCAAGCCTCCACCCGCCTTTCTGCTTTGAGGCTGATTTCCGGTGTCGAGCATCTGGGGGACCTTCAACCATCTGATATCGAAGATTATCCCTATGCTAGTGGAACTCCGAAGATAGTACTGAAGGACAAGGCCCTCCTTGTCACCCTTGAAGTGTTTCTCAAGGATAGAGAGCCAACGGTGCGTGCAACTGCGCTAGTAGGGGTACTTAATCACAAAATGGGCAGTCTCTCGGAGTTGGTTGGACTCCTGGCTGGGGATGATAACGCCGAGGTGCGCGTCCGGGCATTGGAAGCTCTGCCCATGTCCCTGGGGGATAGGGCGCTCCCTGTACTCAGGAATATGCTCGCTGATTCTTCAGGTAAGGTAGTTCGCCGCGCGGCGAAACTCCTCCATTCGAGACTCGACAAGAATTCCGTGCCATCATTCCGAGACTGTCTCAAGATTCCAATCCGGAGACCCGCGGTGCCTTCAGCGCTTGTTGCCTTGGGCGAACTCGGTGACACCGCTTCCCTGGATCAAATGGTGGGATTTCTGGGAGACAGAGATCCGGCGATTGTGGCTGCCGCATGCCGTGCTCTTGTTGTGCTCGATGCGAAGAATCGAGCTGGGGAACTCGCTAAGATCCTATCCCAATCTAACCTTGAAGCTAGAACGCACGCTGCCTTCGCACTTGCACTCCTGGGCGAGAAGAGCTGCTTGGAGTCTATGGTAAAGGCACAGCACGAGGTGACGGACCAAATCGAAGACCGGAAACAGTTAGGGCTCGGGGATGGAAGGGACGTACTACGCTACCCGGATGTTTTTGTTGTTGCACGGGCGATTCTAGGAGATTCTACAGTAAGTGGGAGATTGTCAGAGGTGGTGCTCTACCCTCAGGCATCTCCGCAAGACACAAACACCAGTTATTTACTAGGAATTCCCGAAGTAACCCATCTGGATCTCCTGTTGGCTTCTCAAGCTATTTTGGAACCTAAGAAGAGCCAAGAGTTTTGGGCGATGGCAATCCCAGATGATTTCAGCGGTTCAATAAGGGAACTAGGAGAGTCAGTCATGAAGGCCTTGGGCCACAATTCGGGAATGCCCGATCCTCACAATGAATGGCCCTCATTCAAGTTTAAGCTGTCCGGGATGAGAATGGCCCGAGCCTTTCGCATTTACGCCAATCATTCACAGTATACATTGCCGGAGAAGGGCGGCCACCTCTTCGGTGAGCCGTTGCAAGTCCAAGGCTCGAATTATGCGAATGGCGAGCTTGGAAATAATGATATTTGGTCGACACTCTCCCGCATGATCAAGAAGAAGTTTCAGAATAAGCCCTGAATCTGGGCGCTTCGTTCCCGGGGTAAATCCGTTAATAACTGAAATAAAGCGTGACAACCCGCCGATGGTCCATGGCTGTTGGCCTCCTTTTCGGTCTGGTCCTTCTTGCGACCGTGCTTCGACATTGTAGAGATGCTGCTTCTGAAAAACCCGGTGTGGACACCCGCGTCGAACCCAAGCAAGAGGCATCGGATGTTCAGTTTATGCCCGCCGCCGCCCCAGCTAGCGACTTCGGAGTTAAGCCGCCGCCCATCTCAGCTCCGACGTCAGGCCGAGTACCTTACTCAGGTAGGAGGTTTGAGCAGAGGAAGTCGTGGGGTCAAGGATACCGTCCACCGGATTCTGAGAGTCGGCTGGCTTCCATTTCAGGCGTCATAGACTCCCAGAACGGATCCATCACAAAACCGGAGGTTATTATTGAATGGGTTTATTCGTGGGACGCGTGGAATGTCCCGCCTCCCATCGGCGTGTTGACTAGGATTGATGAAGAGGGCACTCGGTGGATTCGGAAAACTGCGAATCCTGACGAGACCGGACACTTCTCAATCAAGGATCTTCCTGCCACACTCCTGCGGGTGCAAGTGGGTTCCCAGGTACAAGCAGTTAGACCAAATGAGACTGTCCATATGGGGTCTACCAAGTAGCGCCGCTTCGCATGTGTGCCGCCTGCAGGGCCAAACTTGACCGACTGGGTCGCATTCGAAGCCTGGTGGCCGGTGCGGCAGCGCCGGGCACTCTTCTGCAAGGAATGCCTGGGCGAACTCTTCTTCGACCTCATCCCGAATGACCCCGACCCTCCCAGCGGCAAAATCTGGGGCGTTTCGGGCCTCTAGCGTACCTCCCTCCCCCGTCCACCTTCGACCTTGGGCATTCTTCGGGGTGATTGACCTTGAAGTGATCTGGAGTGGGTCTGCTGAAAGGCTATGCTGTCAGCAGACCCAGTGGGGTGACCCGGCCGAACTCCCGGAATTGACTCTGGCGCCTCACCTATCTCCAATTGTCCTGAAGAACCGAGGGAGAATTAGACCGTCGCTTTCTTCAGGAGCCGGGCGGCGCGCCGAAAGACGCGCCTCCACATCGGCTTCGTCAGCCTCCCGGTGTTGGTGTTCTGGCGGCTGGGGTGGTAGGAGTCAAGGAGCGTGCGGCCGTCCGGGAGGGGGTGTTCAGCGCCGTGGGCGAAAGGGAAGTCGCCCGGGCGCAGGTCCAGGCAGCGGAGAAGCGCCTCGTGACCGATCCGGCCCAGGGCGAGATAAACCCGGACGGACGTCAGGAGACGAATCTCCCGGCCCAGGAACGGCCGACAGTTCGCGAGTTCCCCGGCGGTGGGCTTGTTCTGGGGCGGGGCGCACCGGGCCGCCGAGGTGATCCAGACCCCCCGGAGCCGGAGTCCGTCCCCCGGATGCTTGGAAACCGGCCGGGAGGAGAGCCCGACCTCGTGAAGCGCGCCATAGAGCCAGGAGCCCGAGGAGTCGAAGGTGAACATCCGCCCGGTCTTGTTCGCGCCATGGACGCCCGGGGCGAGGCCGACCAGGACGAGCCGGGCCTTGGGGTCGCCCCAGCCGGGGACGGGTTTGGAGCGGTGGTCGGTCCAACGGGCCCTGGATTCAGCCAGGTATCGACAGAGCCGGGGGCACTTGCGGCAGTCGGAAATCGACTTTGAAAGCCTGGCCAGGCCGGGGTGGTCCGGAAGGTCGAAATCGGCGCCTCTGGCCATCAAGGGGTCCCACCACCTCAGTTGTTCGAAAATTGAAAGCCGGATGACTGTCCCTTCTGGGTTACCCACCTTTCTTTACGCTTGCCTGTCCCCGGGCGAACATGCAAGTGGCCGCAATTCCCCGGGGATGGCGGCGGAGGAGCCCTCCTCGCCAGGGATTCAACGCCATGAAGCCGCGGCAACGATGATCGCGGTCAATATCCCAGCCGTGAGGCTTCGCGCGTCCCTGAGTGCGAAAACCACGGGATCATCGGTGAGCTCGCGCCGCTGAGCAAGGAACCAAAGTCGCGTTACCCAGTAGAGAAGGATGGGGCAGACCAGCCAGAGAACCTGCCGGTGCGGATACATCAAGGTTGCCTCCGAGCTGATGTAGAGGGCCAACACCATGACCGCCTGAAAGCCAGCCACCGGACCCAGGGTGCGAAGGAGCGACACGTCCTCAGGCCGGTAACCCCGAAGACGCCGCGGAGTGCCTTCCGCAACCGCCCGATCAAGCTCGCAGTAGCGTTTGGCCAGCGCGAGGCTAAGAAAGAAGAACATACAGAAAACAATGAGCCAGTTTGACATTACGATCTCTGTCGCCACGCCACCCGCGAACACTCGGTAGGTGTAAAGTCCGGCCAAAAGGACCACGTCGACGAAGAGTTTTCCCTTCAGCCAGAATGAATAGGCCAGCGTCAGAAGGAGGTATCCGACCAGCACCAGGAGGAAGGGGAGCGAAACACACGCCTTGGCTACTAGGCATGACCCTGCGACTAGGATCATTGCCAGGAGCATCGCGCCCGGAATAGGCACCCGTCCCGCCGCAAGAGGCCGGTGCTTCTTTCGCTCGTGGGTGCGGTCGGCCTCCAGATCGCACAAATCATTGACCACATAGATGGCCGACGCGGCGAGCGAAAAGCTGAGAAGAGCCCAACATAATTTCGATATGAGTGGCCCCTCCGACAGTCGATGGCCTGCAATCAGCGGAACGAACAGAAGGAGATTCTTCACCCATTGGTAGGGCCGCAATAGACGGAGGGTCGAGCCGAGGGTGCTGGACGATGGCGGAAAGACCCCCTCAACCTTCTTAAGCTCCTCGGCCCTCGCCCGAAGTCTTCTCCGAGGCTCGACCAGCCATACACGGGTGGCTGCTTCGACCACCGGGAGGTCCGCCACCGAATCTCCCAGGTAATCGAACGGCTCTCCCCCAATCAACCGTCGAATCGCCTCAAGCTTGGCCAATCCGCGGCAGTTGGTCGATCCATCGCTTGCCAGCACATCGTCAAATAATCCCAGGTGGTCGGCCACGCGGCGGGCCAGAAGGATGTCCGAGGCGGTAGCGAGCACGATCCGGCTGCCCTCCTTCTTTCGTGCGGAGATTACCTCCAAGACCTCGGTTCGATACGGAAGGCTCGAGACGTCCAGATCTGCGCGCTCGGCCAAGCGTCGCTTGAGGCTAGGCTTCCCCTTGAGGAGCCAGCAGGGGGCCATGACAAGGTCGAGGGGTTTGCGCGCAGCGGTCTTGCAAAACGACTCCCACAGGAGATCGGTGGAAATGAGGGTCCCATCCAGGTCTACCACCAGCACGCGGCTTTTCCGCGCGGCGGAGTCTTTCGTGACCACATCACCCAAGGAGGGTAGGCCGGGGTCGGGTGTAGGCGGAGATCCCACTTCGCGCTCCTTGAAGGCATCGTATTCCCAAGTCCTCCCCGGCGTCAGGCTGCAGCGGGCGCCTGCGTGCCCCCGCAAGACTCGAAGGGCCGTCGAGGAAGCCGGCGATGAATGAAAAATCAGAATACCGAAGGGGGTCGCTTTTGGCAATGGGGATGGAGGGCTTCCCGGATCGGGGTGTCGACCTTTGGGTCAAGCAGGAGGTGCAGTCAGGGCGCCTTCGGACCAGAGGCGACGCGGGGGTCCGTTCCTTCCGATTCCAACAAGGCAAGCGATCCAGAAAAGCGCCGTGGCAGGGAATATGAAGGACTCGTTGCTGTTCAGGTTGGCTAGTAAATAGCCCAGGGAGAGAAGCACGAGGACTCCCCACGGCCGCAGTCTCAGCTCCAATCTGTCGTTCCAGAGCAGAAGGATGGGGACGATCAGCAAAACGCTGTAGAACATTTGGGACACGGGATAGATCAGGAGTGCCAGGAGGACGGTCAAGGCCAAACCCCAATCCTCATCGGGCTTGTCCAGTCGAAACACCCTCCACCCGGTGACGCCCGTCAGGAGGAGGCTGAGCAGGACATACGCCGGATGACCTAAGGGCGAGGAATTCCCCGGGTCGACATGGGTGAGGCGTAGGATCGTGGCGAGCAGGGACTGATTGCTGGTCTCCACGTATACCCAGCCCGGCAGAGCGGCATAGTGCCCCGGCCTAAAGTAGGCCAGGAACGTGCGGGGGCCAAAGATGAGGCAAGTCACCAGTGAAAAGAGGGCCAAAAAGGCCGCCGAGCTCGCCAAGACGCGCCAATGGCGTCGGAGAACAAGGAACATCAGTAGCGCGGCCAGGAAGGGTTTGGTGAAGATCCCAATTGCCACCCAAAGCCCCGCCCTCCACAAGGCCCGGTCATGCCAGAACAGGAGCACCATGAGGAGCGCCATGAAATTGGTCTGCCCATATTCAATCGTTGAGCGGGTGCCGTGCAGCACCAGCACCAAGCTCGCCACGAAGGCGAGGCTCATCAGGCCGCTCTGGCCTTCCTTCTTCAGAAGCACCTTCCAGATCATGAGGATGCAAACGACCAGAACGGCGCCATGGAAAATGTACCAGAGAAGATAGGCCGTCCTGAACTCGAACCACCCCAGCGGGGCGAACAGGAAGATGGAGGGTGGCGGATACCAGAAACCCACGTCGAGAATCTCACGGACAAATTCTGGGGAGGGGTGGAACGGTTGCGCCAGCTGATGAGCGTGCGCTGTCTCGTAGAAATTCAGCCCCTGCACGGCCACCTTTCCATTGAGCCAGAAGCCCAGAAAATCCCATTCTGGTGGATGGGCAACATTGGAGTGCATGATTCCCAACAACCGGCGAACGGAGACGGCGATGACCGCCATCACGAGTCCCAGGAGCGCGGCACGCGTCCTCCCGTTCAGCTTTGGATAGCAGTGATATCCGATCAAGATCGCCGGCATCATGAAGGGCCAGGGATTAGTCCACTTTCCCACGTATTTGATGGCCACGACGGCCAGCATCAACGCCGATAGGGTGATGATCCACCTTGCCGGAGGATGGGAGGGAGGCGAGTGCGAATCCATAACTCCTCGAACCCTAATCGATGGATGGAAAATGGGCGAGGGAACACAGTCTAGGGGCAGGGTGGGGCCGCCGTACAGAAGATTTGTCAGGGCTCATGAACGCCATCGGCTCGCCTTGGAGGAGCCAATCTGGCCGGCGGGACACCGGCCTGGCCACCGCCGCCGATGCCTGCGAGCTTGTCCGAACTTTACCCCCCTGGACACCCGGCAACGGGGGACTGTCTCCCCACAGCCCGGCCCAGCGGGAACGGGGGCGCTTGTTGCACAGGCGCAAATGGGTTTTCAGAAGAGGGCGGGCAACGCCCGGGCGGCCTTTCGGAGTCTTTTGGCGGGTGCCGGGGCCCTCCGGCCCCCCTACCCCCCGATGCAACATAACGGCCATTATCGGACGTTGGTTTGGGGGCCCGGGGGGGGCGGGCCTGGGCTTCCCACCCCGGCCCCAAGTGGAACGGCCGTCCTTTCCCACCTAGCGGTACGGTCCCGGGCCCACGACGTAACTGCGGAGATCCGAATCCCACCAGCCGTCCATCCGATTCCACCTGTAGTTGTAATTGTAGCGGGTAAAGTACCCGCCACCCCAACCGTAATCCGGACTGGGAACCCCGCGCGAGGTCGATTCGATCCGCAGGGCGAGAGGCGTTTCACGGTAGACGAAATCCTCGCCGTACCAGCTGCCTTTGATTTCATGTCGGGGCTCGCGAACCTCGGCCGAGCAGGACATCAGGGCCGCCAAGGATGCCAAGGTGACGCCGGCCATCAGGCCTCTTAGGGTCAGGATCCCCTCCTGACCGAGATCGAAGTTCATTGGAAAAGTCCTCCAGACGGTCGTCGAACCTATGAACGTCGGTCCGCCCGATTGGTTACCTGATTCGGCCGCCGGGTACAAGAAGGCCCGGGAACGCAGGGATGACCTGTACCAAGGGCTGCACACGTTAATGCCCGAAGAACGAAGGAAAGGAGGCGCAGCGATGGCGGTGTCCTACGCGGAGATGGATCTGGGAAAGAGGAAGAGCCGCCTAAAGGGGATTGCTCCTCTTGGGACGACGGTCCTGATCTTGACCTCAGTCCTCATGAAGATCTTCCGGGTGTACGTCCGTGGGAGTTCAGCCTTCGACATCACCCGCTTGGAAACGGTCAACTTCCGGACTTCTTGCCCTTCACGGGCAAGGATGTGCCTAGTTCAACACCCGGATCTTGATGTTCTTGAAGTCCACCCGTCCGCCGTGGTCCTGGAGATCGATGTAGCCTTTGGAGGATTTGGCGAATCCGGTCCACTCCTTGAACTTGCTGCCTTCGACCTTCTTGTTCCACTCCTCGCTCCCGACCTCGTATTGGCAGATCTTCTCCCCGTTAAGCCAGTGTTCCGCCTTGTTGTGGTTGAGGAGGATTCGGAACCGATTCCATTCCCCGATCGGCTTGACCGCGTCCTTGGTCGGCGGGTACAGGGCGTAGCACGAGCCTGTTGCGGTCAGGCTGGTCTTGCTCACCTTGTGCTTGTCGTCGTCGAGGATCTGGATTTCGGGACCGGTCATATAGGGTGTCTTTTCGGTCTCCTGGACCCGGTACATGACGCCGCTGTTGGAGCCTTCCGTGATCCGCCAGTCGATCAGGAGCTCGAAGCTCTCGTACTGGTCGACGGTGACGATATCTCCCCCACCCGTCACCCGGGAGATCATCCCGTCCTGCACCTTCCAGCCGTCGGGGAACTTGTCCTTCTTGTATCCCCGCCAGCCATCGCTCGTCTTCCCGTCGAAAAGAAGCTTCCAGCCGGCCTTCTTTTCCTCATCGCTGAGGGTATTGTCCTCGGCCGCCAGTCCCCGCCAGGAGCCGGCGGCGGCTAGGAAAAGCACCATCGCCCTGGGAATCGTCATCTGATTTCCTCCTTGGGGACCCCTACGCACACGTTCCGTTGCATTCGAAGGGACCGGCGATCCACTCGCGAACCCCCCTGGCTCTCGATCTGGGGCATTTCGAGCGGAATCCCTCTAGGGATATATACGCCTCTGAAGATGAGACGGGTGATCGGGCGAAATCGAGTTGCGCGGGCAGACACCCAAGCCCCGGATGGCGCTGAGATGGGGCGGCGGGGGCGCGGGGGGTGCGGCGTCGGCGCTCGTCGGGTGCGCGGAGAGGGCCCGGGGGGGAGGCCCACCCCAGCCCTCCCGGGATCCTCCGCGATGAAATCACCTCATTCCGGGTCGGCGGGATTGTTGAAGAGAGCGGTCAGCTTGATGCTTCCGTGCCCCCGCTGGGGGAACGATGGGTTCGTCCGATCGCCCGGATCCAGGTTCGACGCGGTGCTGTCAGGGGGGAAAAGGACCAGCGAACCGAGGAACTGGAGGATCTCCTCCTGATCGTTCTCCTGGAGGGCAGCGAAGGCATCGCGGGAGGCTTGTGCTTCCCCGCCGTGGCGCAGGATCACCTCCCTCAGATTCGAGCTCCGGCCGTCATGCCCGTAGGGCGCCGTCGATCCCACTCCCCAGAGAGCGCGCGTCATGAATTGGGTGGTGATGGTCTTGTCGAAGTTCCGCTCGTGGAAGGCCGGCCCCAGATCGTGGCGCTTGAGGTCCGCGAAGAGGTCGTGAACGACGAACGGCTGGAGGGCGGGACGCTTGAGCGTGGGAAAACCCGACCCGTCGTCCTGGATTGTGAATTTCGGGGCCGCGGTCGCGAAGAGTGAATTGAAGATGCCGCGGTCCGGGTCATACGTCGTGTCCACGTCCGCGACGCGGCGGTCTCGGGTGATCACGAGGTCAGGGACGTGGCAGACGGTGCAACCCACGCGACCCATCGAGCGCCGGCCTTCACGCGTCGCGTTCGTTTCACGGTAACGGCCCGGTTTGAAGTAGTTCAGGAGATAGAACTCCATGTGATCCACGATGCTCGTGGGGATCTCGTTCGCCACTCCATCGTGGTCCGAGTCGCCCGTCTCGCTGGTCTCAGGGGCGGGTTTGATGAAGTCCTTGGATCCGTCGAGCACCAGCCCTGAGGGCGTGACGACGCGCGCACCGGCGGCCGCGGCGTTCAGGTCGGGGTCGACGGCCTGCAGTCCCATCTCGGCGTGGAAAGCCCCGACGGCGAATGCGCGGATGGAGAACTCCCGCCCGTCGGCAAAGAAGGGCCGGACCCGGAGATCGGCGTTGACTCCCTGGACGCCCGAGACGTCCACCGTGCCGTCGGGCATGGCGGTGATCGTCCCGTAATGGATGCCCTTACTCCGAAGGTGAGCCGTCACGGCTGCTCCCCGGAGAGTGGCCGCATCCTTGGCGTGTGAAAGCGTCTCGCGCAGATCTCCGGTGATTTCGTCGGCCAGCATCTCGATCAGGCCCAGACCGAAAAGGTGCGGAGCGTCGCGACTGTCGGGGCGGGTGAAGACGGCGCCGCCGTGTCCCGCGGAGCCCTCCGGCCTCCCGTGGCATCCTGCGCAGCTGTCGGAAAGACCGGCCCCGAGGCGGTCCACGGTGGCGATATCGCCGATGCCGTCATCCTCCCGGGGGCCCTGCCCCTGGATCCGGGTGAACTTGCGCTGGAAGATCTGCCGCCCACGGCGGATGGAACGGAACGGATCGCGAGCGATGATGAAGCTGGACGAGTCGGGGGACATGACGCTTCCTCGGCCCGCGCCAACCTCCTGGGCAAACGACTTGTGGATCCCCGCTGCTTCAGCATTGGGCGTCTGGGTGAGGTCCGTCTCTTGCGCCCCTTCCGCAAAGCAAAAATGGAGTACTCCCAGCGCCACCGTCGCGGCGCCGATTCCCCAGAGAATCCGGGGTCTCAAGTTCATCTGGCTTCCCTCCTCCTTGATCTGGCCTTGAATCCTCCCGAACTGGAGGACCCGACGAGAGGAGATCGCGGAGGGTAGAGGATCCTTTCCAGAAAATCAGGGGGGCTCTCCGAATCACTCCCGAAGCCGGACCGGGGACAGGCGCGCTGTCCCGTCGTGCTTCCCCAAGGCGGACCCGAAGGATTTGAGGGGCCCCGGGGGTCGGGTCCTTCATCGCCTTCCGGGTTTGGGTGCGAATTCACCGGTTCCCGATTGCCACCGGGGGTGATTCTAGATGGCCCAAACAGGGCTGACGAGGTATCGGGGGCCTTGGGCCGGGACGATTCACGGAACATCCCCCCCTCCCTCCTTGTCTGTATTGGAAACGGGAGGAGAGCGATGAGAATGCTGCTTGGAATCGTGATGCTCCTGGGCGCCGCCGGGGTGGCGAAGGCAGACGACAAGGAAACCGTCAGCGCCGCGGCGGCCAAGGTCGCGGAGCTCGCTTCGTACACCTTCAAGGGCGAGACCAAGGTCGACCTCCCGTTCAACCCCGGCGGAGGCCAGCAGATCCCCTCGATGGAGGGCCGGTTCCAGAAGGACGTCGGACTGATCATCACCCTGGGCGAGCGCGGCGAATTCTTCCGGAAGGGCGACAAGAACTTCGTCAAGACCGGACAGGGCGGCTGGACCGAGCTTGAGAAGGCGCAGCTGGGCGGCCCTGGGGGCGGTGGCCAGAACCGCCAGCGCGGCGGTCTCATGGGCCGCATGATGATCAAGAACCTCAAGGCTCCCCACGAAGAGGTCAAGGATCTCGCCAGGGGCTTCAAGGATCTGAAGAAAGAGGTGAAAACCGAGAAGGTCGGCGAGAAGGATTGCTCGGTCTATGGCGGGGATCTGAGCGAAGAAGGCGTCAAGGCCTCGGCTCTGGGCAAGATGATCGGCACGTTCGGAGCCCTGGGCGGCGGGGGGCAGAATGCTGAAATGAGCGGCAAGGGTCGCGTCTGGATCGACCCGGACGGCGCGCTCGTCAAGTACGAGCTGAACACGAAGGTCTCCGTCGAGTTCCAGGGCAACTCGATCGAATTCTCGATGGGCCGGTCCACCGAGTTCAGCGCCGCGGGAAAAACCAGGGTCGAGGTCCCTGAGGCGGTCCAAAAGCTGCTCGAGAAGCCTTCCGAGAAGTCCGAGGACAAGAAGGAGAACTAGAAATCGGGGAATCCCTGCGGGCAGGGCGGTTGCGTGACCGCCCTGCTCTTTTTTGATATCCTGCGGCGCCGATGAACAAGGCGACTGTCCTCCGCGACCTCGATCGAACGCGGGAGCTTGTCGTGCCGTTCTTCGACTCGGACGCCGAACTCCTTCGCCGGAGCTACGGCACCGGCAAGTGGACCCTCCGGCAAATCCTCGCCCATCTGGCCGATAGCGAGGTCGTCTCCCAGGCCCGCACCCGCTTCATCCTCTCGGAACCGGGGACGTCCATCGTTCCCTTCGACCAGGACAAATGGACCCGCACTCTCCTTTACGAACAGCGGAGCGTGCCCCTGATGCGCCGGCTCTTCATCACGACGCGGGAGAGCCTGATCGAACTCGTCGACCTGCTTCCCGAGGTCCTTTTCGGGCGCGAGGGAAGGCACCCGGAGCACCCCTCGTATCGGGCGTGGGATGTGGTGACCCGCACGGCGACCCACACGAAGCATCACTACGGGCAGCTCGTCGCGATCCGCGACGGTGTCCCCTGGCTCCCCCCTTCCCCCTCCGCATGATCCGTCCGGGCGCCAGGGCCTACGCGTGGATGCTCGCGGGCTCGCTCTGCTTCGCGACGATGGGAGCGCTCAGCCGATCCCTCGGGACGACGACCGACTGGCGGATGTTGGCGCTGGTTCGGTCGGGGCTCATGGCGGTCTTCGCGGTGGCGATCACGGTGGCCACGCGGGCGCCCTTTACCCTCCGCGGAACGCCGACCCTCTGGATGCGGAGTGTCGTGGGAAGCCTGGGGATGCTCTGCACCTTCTACACGCTCACCCACCTCCAGTTTTC
>Ga0222749_10000558_pt1 | contig 22387 bp, 13 predicted proteins | sample IncBWH2Mmetat_FD_197234 | JGI IMG/M metagenome (GOLD analysis project Ga0222749, IMG submission 197234) | Metatranscriptome of lab incubated forest soil microbial communities from Barre Woods Harvard Forest LTER site, Petersham... | ecosystem: Environmental > Terrestrial > Soil > Temperate... | reverse complement strand
CGGGTGAAGGGACATCCCTTGTTGGTCCACTCCAGGACAACATACTTTCCCTTATAGTCGGAAAGCTTCTGCACTCTGCCATTGCTGTCGGTGGCGGCGAAGTCGGGTGCTGACTCGCCTACCCGGGCTGCGAATGCACACAGTGAAAAAAGGGTGAGCAAACTTAGGATCAAACCGGTTGAATAGCGTCTCATTGGGGCCTCCTTGACCATAAAATGCTATCAAAATCGGATGGGTTTGTGGGAGTTCAGGGCGCGCTACTTTGTCCGGCACGAGAGACCACGGGAGCGTTGACCTCATATCCTCGGCCATCAAGCACTACGACTCCTCGCAGACGAGTAATCGGTTTCAGCAATTGCTCTGATTTTTTCAAGTCAATACGAACTCCAGTTAGATCGGAGTGGACTTGCTGCGGGGCTGCATTCTCAATTTGTTCGGCTTCCCGAGGAAAGAAAATTGCGTTCGCAACCCGCTTCCCTGTCCGTATGGTCAAAACAAAATCATCTTTGCTCGCAACTGCCGATTGTCTCCAACTTCGCGGCGGCGGCAGAGGCAAACTTGCTTTGGTCCTAGTAAATAGGTCCTGATTGGCCGAGGGCTTTGGAGTCTCGCTCGAAACCGGCAGCGTCAACGAAACTTCTCCGTGGCCAGAGATGCAGACCTCACGGCATACCAGCCACTTCACGGTGGCAGCAAGCTGAGTGGTTGTGCCCGGTTTCAAATTTGCCGGCGGATGAATGCGCATCATCAGAAGCACTTGATCTTCATATCCATAATCCATCAGCTTGGAAATCGGCAGGCGTGCCGGCGTAGGCCATTCAATCGCATCGGCTTGAAATCCTGGGGGCAGCTTCCACTCCACCTTAGGAGGCTCGCCCGAATCGCCGGGGTTGATCCAATAGACATGCCAGCTCTTTTCCAGATTGAATTTCAAACCGGCCTGGAAGCTGTGCCCGGGAGCAATCGAGGCATTTTCCGCAATTAAATCCACGGTGAGATGCGGCGCCGAAACCGCTGCGGAGCTGAGTGCGGGGAAAAAGCAGAGAAGAGCATTAAAAAAAAAACACGCGGAGAGGGATGCAACGCATAGGCTCTATCTGCAAAGCTACAACTGGCGGAAAAGTAACGCAAGGGGCTATATTCTGTCGTTGCTCAAGTTAACGATCAGTCAATTCGTCCGGATTCGAACATCGCGGTGAACCCCGAACTGTAATTTTGGGTCGAATATGGGGCTAAGGAGTAGTTATCAACTGATTCTGTGCGCATATTGTGCAACTGCCGAGGCATCCACGCATTGACTACTCTGCCTATGACGGCCGCTTGCTGTGGTGTCTTGAAATGCATTGCGTGGCGCTGCGAAAGGAGATGAGGAATAAGCGTGAGTTCGTTCCCTTCCAACTGGCACCAGCAGCAGCTATAGCCGCTTGCATGACGGACAAGATAGAGCGGCCGCTCGCGCAAAGACTTCCACGGGGAGCGCTGTATCTCTGTTTGCTTTTTATCAATTTCAATCAGTGATCCTGGAGGCAGGATATCGGCCATGGTGTCGTCTTTTAATCCAATCCATGCATAACGGAAGTGAGTCGGATGCAGCCGCTTGCGCAGCGCCGCGGGTATGTTGCCCCACCGCCTGGGATGAGGACTTAGCAAATGCGTCTCTTTCAGGCTGATCTGGGCATTGAAGTTCAAGCGAAAATCGACGCCGTCTTTACTTAGTTCAATAGGCCTCAGAGTAATGGATTGCGAATTCGCCCTTTGCCGCGCTGATGGAACCGGAACCCTGTGGCGGTTGCTTTCCTGCCATTCGGCTTTTACGTCAATTCCGAAGATCAGAAGCAGTTGCTCGTAGGGAATTTTGAAGCATCTCGCAAGGCTGCAGATTTTATAGATACTCGGGGCTGAGCCGTTTTCCATCTCGCCCAGGCTCGTCTCTGAGATGTAATACTCCATGCTCGCGCTGATCTCGGCAATTGAACGGCTGGCGCGTTCAACGTCGTCCGGTTTCATCAACCGTTCTTCGCGAAGTTGCCGGATGCGTTCCCCAGAATTCATCGACTTTTATCCTGTCAGAAAATTTCCAAAAGTCAGCTTTGGGGGGAGGGGGAAGTAGGTACGTTTGAATTGTCTCTTAAACCTGGTGTAGAAGGAAGCTTTTAGATTGTAAAAAATTTGTCAACAAACCAATTTGGGACAAAAGCCATTCTTGCACTCCAGACGACTTTAACCCGCATTGAGCCCCAACCCCAGGTGAGCAGTCCGAGCAGACACCAGGCGATGACTAACGGAAATTCTCGTTGCGCCCACGATGATCTCAGAATCGGCTAACACGGTTCATCCAAATTACGATTAACAGCACCACGACACAAATACCAATCAGAGTCATAAACATCCGGGTTTCTCCTCGAAACTCTCCCCTAGCAGATTCACCAGGGACCTGAATTAAATGTCTTTTTTGCGTCTAAACCGCAGGTAATCGCTCAAAGAACCAAACACTTACGACTCGGCCAATGATTTCAGCATCTTGCGGCAGCGTAAACTGTCTTACCGGCAGCCGGGAGAGCGGATGAGGCAGCAACGTCAGCACCTTACCCTCTTGCTGGCACCACCCACAATTGTAGCTCCCGGTATGGCCTATCACGTAAACCGGGCGTTCGCGCAGGTTTCTCCAGGCAAAGGCTTCAATCGAATTCTGCCTTCGGTCAATCTCTACCAGGGAACCGGGTGGAACCAGGTCGCCCATGCTGTCATCATCCAATCCGATCACCGCGTAGTGATAGCGGGCAGGATTCAAGCGCTCCAATAACGGCGCGGGCAAACATTGCCACGCAGCACTGCTGGATTGCAACAAGTTGGTTTGCTTGACGTCGAAGTGGGTATCGAAACTTAATTGAAAAGAGAATCCAAGCTCCTGCAGGTTGATGCGCACCAGCTCGCTGCGTACCGGATCGAGTTCCATACCCGACCACGACCGTTGGAGCTCGACGCCAAATGCCTGTATGACTCTCTCGTAGGGCATCCGCAGACAAACCGCCAGGCTGAAGAGCTTGTAAATACTTGGCGTAGTTCCCTGCTCGATCTCGAGCCATGCGTCCGGGGAGATGTAATAATCCGGATTGCCTCTCTCCTCGGCAATCGAGCGGCTCACCCGTTCGATCTCGATCGGCTTGGGAAGACGGTCCGTCTGCAATCTTTTGATCAAGACCTCTGAATTTGCCGGCTCCATGAGAACCCTCAAATCGGTTTCAATAAAAACGGATTATGCCATTTTCAGGCGCAAAAACCAGTTGATCGAAAAAGAAACTCAAGCGGAGCGCGAAGGCTGGAGGGGTGCGGCCCATCAACGAAGGCAGAGCAGCCAACATAGTTCCGCGTGGGGGGCCCATACTTGAAAGCGAAGCCACTTTATCGCAGAAATTTTATGGAAGCAACCCCAATCGAGAGTGGATACGACGACATTTAAAACCGGCACTGGCACTCGGGGCGAGAACCTAGGTTATGTACAACAGCATGGCATTGCCGTCTTGAGAGGCTTCGGCATAAAAAGCTCTGACCGGTTTTACGAATCCCGCCACGTCTTCCAGTGAGATGATTACGGGCCTTCCAGGATAGGGCGCTAACCCATAAATTCTTTTTGCAGCCGCATCTTTGGGATCAAACGCCTTCACCAGTTTTGCAAAATCAACCGCGGCCAAGGACTGGGCAACGGCTTTGACCTGTTGCGGTGTTAAGTAACGGGCAGGACCATAGCCCATAATTCCCTCCTGATCGGGTATCTCCGTGCCGCCAAGCACCACATCGGCAAGTGGTCCGGTTCCACCCTCGGCCGTGCCATTCAAGATGTAGTGAAGAATATGCCAGTCTTTTTCGAGGGGAAAGATCCTTCGCGGCTCTTCGGGCAAAGTTTTCTTGTTTCCCTTAACGAGTTGCGGGCCGGGTTTTGGCCTGCCCTGAGCTGCAGCCAGCCGGGATAACGTCTGCTCAAGACGCTCTTTGAGCTGCTCCCTGACCTGTGCCTTCTGTTCTGCGGAAGCATCAGGATATTCGTCGATTCCTTCCAGGCTGCTGCGAAGGAATTCCTCGGGATCGAGTCTGGAGATGTCCATGATCTGACCTAACATCTCATCTCCATGTTGTTTTATCGAGGCAAGAATGTGCTTATAGGCGAGCTGCGGATGCTGAATGAACTCCGAAAGTCTCTCCGAACTGATCTGCTCCAGCGAGGCTTGCATTCCCATGAGTGTGAATTCCTTTGGTGCCGATGGCGCCTCTCAGTTTCTGCAAGTGCTCAAGGTCTTGCGCCATTCATCCGCGAATTGTATTCAAATCCTTGAAACCATGTCCAGAATTTGGCGGCGCTTTTAACCTCTTATTATTTTATTATTCACAAACCGGCTTGTGATTTGTAAAAGGTATTGGAATCGTGGTCTGGAGCCCGCTGGCCAGCGGCTTTCTCTCTGGAAAGTACACGCGGCAAGACCCAACCGGCGGCAAGGGACGCATCGCTGACTTTGATTTTCTTCCCATTGACCGCGAACGCGGTTACGACTTAATTGAAAAGATGCGCGGGATAGCGCAGCATAACTCTTCTCGGCGCAGGTGGCGCTGGCGTGGTTGCTGGCAAAACCTTTTGTATCGTCTATCTTGCTCGGAGCCAGCAAGGTTTCTCAACTTGAGGACAACCTGGCGGCCGCCAATGTTCAACTCACGGCGAACGAGCTGGCCGAACTCGCTACACTGACCGCTCCAGTCGCCATTTATCCCAACTGGTTCCAAGCCAAAACGCATGACCCGGCTGCGAGTGCGGCGTTGGGAAAAAAGAATGCCACTACGTGATGCGAAATAGGACAGAGATCACATTTTCAATCGTGGATGGCAATTGCATCCACAATTCCCGTTATCGGCGTATTCGAGGTATTAATGACATTGACTTGAATGGATCCATTTAATTTAAATATTGTACCCACGCGCAGGCCACTGAAGCCATCCGAGTTGGCTTCAATCGAAGCGGTTACGGTGTAATTTAAATCGGCAAAGGCCCCATTCCAGTTGATGGTTATAAATGAGTTGGCGTTACCAGCAATATTAAACGACGCTGAGCGGGCGTGTTTCAGTCCGCCTCCGGCCGCGTTGACTCCTGATCCGACAGTCAAACTGCCGTTGACAGTCACTGCCCCGCCAGGAGCAATACTCATCTCGGTGGCATTGTTTTCGCGGAAATAGATACTGCCGCCGGTAGGACGATTGACTACCGTATCGGTTCCATTCCCCACCAGCGAAAAATTCGCACATCCTGACATACCTGAGTTGCCAAAACCGATTCCCGTAAAAGGAGCGCTGCAACCGGCATTGCCGAGATACACATTGCCGCCATTCGTGGTCAGCGTTTGATTTCCGTTGCTGTCAAAGTTGAAGATGGTTCCTCCGCCATTGGTCCCAGCCAACACACCACCACCACCGTTGTTCCGAACCGAAAGAGTGGTGAAGATACTGTTACTTTGGAAAGTATTGAATACTCCAGTAAAGGAATTATTGCCGGCAAGTTGCGCGTAACCGCTGGGACCAAGGCCGCCAAGCTGGGCGGCATTTACCCCGGTCACATTGGCCCCGTTCACCGAGAGCGCGGGAACCGATGGGGTGCCTGCAATGTTGATGGTGTTGTCGGCCGCGGTAACGCTGGTCGCTCTCTGCTCTGGCCCGTATAAGTAAACACTGTTGCTCGAGGTACCACCTGTAAAGCCAACCCGTCCAATCACCTGGGTACCCATGGGAAAGGCGCTGCCTGCATCATGGCATTCACCTGCCGTGGTCGCGCTGATGGTTACGTAGTTGCCCGCATGTTGACTTGCAACGTCGAAATTGCAGCTCGCCACTCCGGCAACCGTAATCTGCACCTGGCCGCTCGTGCCGCTGCCGGCAACCACGATTCCTAGAACTCCTCCAGTGTCTCCTGGAGCAGTAATGATTGCCGCCCCACTGGAGTCCAATTTGGCCAGCCGGTTTTGTGTGGTTCCGGTTGTACCCTCGTTAAAGCGGGTGACGGCAATGGTGGAATTGAATCCCAAGTTCTGAATTCCGGTGAAATTGTTGCTTATATCCAGCCGGGCATAATTGGTGGCAACGATGCCGCCGAGTTGCGCGGCATTTGTGGCAGAGCCTGCGTTGCCGCTGATGTTGATGTTATAACTCCCGGTGAGGGCGGTCACAGGAATAGTTCCGCTGCTCAGGTTGCTGGCATTGAGGTTCGTCAGCCCGGAACCATTGCCGGTGAACGTGCCTCCGGTCACGGTACCGGAAGCGCCGAGGTTTCCGGTAATGCTCTGATCACCTGTAAATGTATTAGCACCCAGGATGGCCGCCGTTCCGGTAATTTTGGCCGGGCTGAGGCCGGCATTGGCGATGTTGGCGTTGGTCACGCTGTTGGCCGCCAGCATCGCGTTGGTGACGCCAGCGTTAGCAATGCTGATCGTCCCGCTGCCGGTGATAGGACCGCCCGTCAGCCCCGCACCCGTGCCCACGCTGGTGACTGTGCCTGCATTGATAGGATTACCGTTCAGGTCCTGGTAGGCCGCGGCCTGCACTGCGCCGTTGCCCAACACCTTGAATACGTTGCTGCCTTTGGCCTGGCCCCAGAGAATCTGGCAGGAAGCGCCGGTGCAGTTGGCATCGTTGTTATTGAACAAGGCGGCAGGGTTGCTGATCTTGCTGGTAAAGCCGAGAACGCCGACTGCCAGGCCGCTGCCGGTAGTATCGGCCGCGAATCCACGCACTCCTACTCCGTTGGGACTGTCGCTACGCCCGTTCACTCCGACGCCGTTAGCATTTGCCGTAGTACTTGTGGCCCGGCCTTGTATGGCAACGCCATTAGGGCTGGCTGAAACTCCACGGACGCCCACCGTGCCGCCCGTACCTCCCGTTCCCCCGGTTGTATCTGTGGCGACGCCGAGTACTGCGTAGCCGTTGGGCCCGGCAATTCTACCTTCCACTCCGATTGCAAAGCCGTTGTCAGTGGTATCAGAAGCAGAACCAAACACTCCCACCCCGCCCGGGCTCGAGGTTTGTCCCTGGACGGCTATCGGAGTTCCTGAAGGAGAGGTGTCCGTTGTTTCTCCTAGCACGCCCACTCCAAAGGGACTGGCCGTGCGTCCGCGCGTACCGACTGCAGTACCGGCACCAGTGACATCACTGGCCACGCCGAATAAACCGGTTCCGTTGGCGTCGCTGCTGCTGGCGTTTACCCCAGTCCCAGTCGTGACAGCAGCGTTCACTGTCTGACTGAAGCTCTTATTACCGGCGATGCTTTGATTGCTGACCAAATCCACATACGTACCCGACAAGCTGGGAACATCGCCCGACTGAATGCCGCCGACCGCCCACGTGCCAACTCCAGAACTGCGCAGGTACTGACCAGCCGAAGCAGGTGCAGCCGTGATGCCGGTTCCGCCGTTGGCGATGGGCACAGTTCCGGTAAGGCTGATGTTGGGGGTTGTTCCGCCGCTCGAAGCCAGCGGCCCCGATGCGGCAACGCTCAGCACGCCGGTATTATTCAAGGTGAGAGTGCCCCCCAGGGCAACCGCGCCACCTCCGCTCAAACCCGTACCCGTGTTCACGGTAACTGAAGAGTTCTGCAGCATCGTGTTGGTCACGCCCGCGCTCGCAATGCTCAGGGTCGTGCTTCCGCCAAGGGCTACGCTGCCACCGCCGGTTAGACCCGCACCGGCAGCTACTATCAAAGACGGATTGGCCAGCTTGCTGTTTGTAACCCCAGCGTTGGCTACTGCCACTGTTGGAGCTGAGGCCGTGCCGCCGATTGTGATGGAGCCGTCACCAGGGGCTACGCTGGTTACCGATCCAGGGAAGGTTTGTCCGCCGGCAAAGGTAATCTGGCCGTTGTTGGCAATGCTCAAGCCAGTCTCAGCCAGAGGGTTGTTGCCCACTGAAAACAGGAGGTTCAATGTCCCCGAAGCATTGTTGCTGTTATTGTTGAGCGGCTCGGCCTGCCAGCGGAAGCGCTGGTTCACTGCTGACCCGGCGCCGCTGTTGTAACTGGACGCAGCCAGGTCGAGCGCGCTGGAGTTAAAGCCGCCGCCCGGTGTCGCGTTGCCAAGGGGTGGATATTGCACTCCTCCGGCAAAAAGATTCGACGCGGTGAAGGTATTACTCGCTCCCAATTGCGGAACTACGGTTGCATCAATGGATAGAGTTCCCGAATTGGTAATCGGACCACCTGTCAAACCTAACCCGCTGCCAACGCTGGTTACTGTACCGCCGCCGCCACCGACGATCGTGGCCGGAGCCCAGTTGGTTCCATTGAATTTAAGAACCTGACCGCTCGTAGGAGGGGTGTTCACAAGTGGCGTACCTTGCAGGCCGGCGACGGTCGCGTTCGACAGGGTTCCGCTCAAATCACCACCCGCGGCCGGCAGCCCTGCCGCCGGAAAGCTTTGCCCCGGTGCGAATGTAATGCGGCCATTGCTCGCAATCACAAGCCCGGTCTCAGCCGGAGTGAAGTTGTTCGCCGTACCCGAGAACAGCAGGTTGAAGCTGCCTGAAGGATTGGCGCTATTGTTCCCTGCCGGCTCGGCCTGCCAGCGGAAGAGCTGAGCTTGTGCCGTGCTGGTATTGCTGTTAAACACTGACGCTGTCCAGTCGGTCGGATTAGAAGTCGCGCCCGCGCCCGTATTAGCCGTTCCTGTGGCTCCGAGCGCTAATCCACCTGTGAGGGTGCCACCGCTGAGTTGCAGGTAGCGCGCATTAGTAAAACTGGCGTCAAGGTTCAGCGTGGTGGTTCCGCCCAGGGCCACACTGCCTCCTCCAGTCAGCCCTGAACCGGCGCTGACGGTCAGCGCAGGATTGGCCAACATAGCGTTGGTCACTCCGGCGTTGGCGATGCTCAAGGTGATGCTGCCACCCAGGTTCACGCTGCCTCCGCCCGTCAGCCCGGAACCAGCGCTAACCGTTAACGAAGGATTCGCCAGCAGTGAATTGGTTATACCCCCCGCCGCCAGACTAATGTTGGGGATCGTGGTCCCGTTGGTCACCGTGAGCGGCGCCGTTCCGGAGACATTGGTTACGGTCCCGGAGCTGGCTGCCGCAGGCGCCCATTTTGTCCCGTTGAACTGCAGGACCTGACCGCTGCCCGGAGCGGTGCTTGCAAGCGGCGTGCCTTGCAGGCCCACGACCGTCAAACCCGACAGAGTACCGCTGGCGTCGCCACCCGCTGCCGGTAATCCCGAAACGGGAAATACCTGCCCAGGAGCAAAACTGATGCGTCCGTTGCTGGCGATGGAAAGCCCGGTCTCGGTAGGCGTGAAGTTGTTTGCCGTGCCCGAGAACAAAAGGTTGAAACTACCCGCAGGATTAACAGTGTTGTTGCCCACCGCTTCCGTCTGCCAGCGGAAGAGCTGATTTTCAGCCGTGGCGTTGCCGCTGTTATACACCGAAGCTATGGCGTCAAAGGTATTGGAACCAAAGCCGCCGCCCGGCGTTGCGGTATTGACGGCAGGAAGCCGCAAGCCCCCACCTGCTGAAAACAGTCCGCTAAAGCTTCCCGCTCCACTAAAGCTGGCCGTCGTGCCACTGAGCGCTCCGGTCAGCGTTCCACCGTTTAGCTGCAGGTAGTGCGCGTTGGTAAAGGTGGTATCCAGGTTCAGTGTGGTAGTTCCGCCCAGGGCCACACTGCCTCCTCCCGCGAGCCCTGAACCGGCACTCACGGTCAGTGCAGGATTGGCCAGCATAGCGTTCGTCACCCCGCCATTGGCAATGTTCAATGAGAGCGTCCCGCCTAACGGTAGAGCGCTTCCGCCTGCCAGTCCTGACCCACCCAGCGTATTGATGGTTACCGAAGGATTGGCCAGCATGGCATTGGTCACGCCACCGCTCGTAATGCTGATGGTGCCTGTTCCAGTAATCGGGCCGCCGCCGAGTCCAGCTCCCGTGGCTATGCTGGTCACCGTTCCCGTTCCGGGAAATGCCTGCCCATTGGCGAAGGTAATCATGCCTGACATGGTGCCGCCGCCGAGCTGCAGGTAGCGTGTGTCTGTAGTTGTGGTATTCAGCGCAACCGTCGGATTTGTCCCTGTGCCGCCGATGGTAATGAAGTTATTGCCCGAAGTGACGCTCGCGACCCCGCCGGTTCCGGGGAAGGTTTGCCCATTGGCAAAGCTGATGATGCCTGTGTTGCCGTTGATGGCGAGCCCGCCAATCGCTACTTGCGTGCCGTTATCGCTGATCAGCGAATTGGTCAGCGTGAAATTGTTGGCGATGCGAGGAATGTGTCCCGGCGTCGCGCTGCTGCGAAAGATGATCTGGTAGAGCACGGGGCCATCCAGTGGCCTATCGTCGGTCTTCACCCTCTGCCAAACGATACCCGGGGCCGGACGCAAGCTCGCCAGCAAAACCGGTTTCGCAGGCAAACTTGAAGCCACTGCAAATGGCGTGGTTTGCCGGGCAGCGGCGCTGGGCATCTGCGCAAACGAATCTGCGGCAAGAACCGTGATCAGCAAAACGCTAACTGCGGTCCACTTTGAAAACTTTCCTCTATACACATCTGCCTTGAGCACGTTCAGGCTCATATGCCCTCCTCCAAGTTTGTCTTGATTGGCGTTCCTCGCGGATAACTTCCAGCCCGTGGCTGCGACCGAAGCCACAACCACGGGCCGTTGTCTTCCCCAAGTGGAACTTCGCCATTTCAAAATGAAAACCGCATCCCGGCAATGCCGCGGCGAATACCTTTCAAATATTTCTGGAAAACGGTACAACCTGCTGAAAACGCTGGGTTTGAGCTAAAAAGCTCACAGAGAACACGGGATTTCCGTGCTACAATCCGCAGCATCTGTCATATTGATTTCCACACACTATGCCTCCGCAGATGCAGGAATCGGTGCATGGAACGCTACGCTTTGGCGTGTATGAGGCCGACCTGCGCTCGGGGGAGCTACGCAAACACGGGCTGCGGGTACCGCTGGAAGAAAAGCCTTTTCAAGCCCTGGTAGTTCTGTTGCGGTACGCCAATGAAGTTGTCACCCGGGAAGAACTTCGTCAGCAGCTCTGGCCATCCGACGTTTTCATCGACTTCACCCACAGTCTGAACACGGTGATCGCCAAGGCCCGCCGTGCTTTGAATGACAGCGCGGAAAAGCCCCGCTTTATTGAGACCGTGGGCCGGCACGGCTATCGCTTCATTGAAAAAGTCGTAATCGAGATGCCCAAGGCGGCAGCTCCGCCCGATTTGCAGTTACTTCGCAAAGCAGAAAACGTGGCGGTGCAAACGCCTGCCATTGCAATCGCCGCTCCACTCGACCCTGCTGCTCGACGTCCAGAATCCAAGAAATCCCACCCTGTAAAAACCTGGGCGATTGCTGTAGTAACGCCCATTGCCTTGGCGTTAATGGTCATTGCGATCCTCAACCCCTGGGGATGGCGCGATGCTCTACTGGGCAAGCCAGGGCATCCTATTCGTTCGCTGGCTGTGCTGCCTCTTGAAAATCTCTCCGGCGACCCTTCGCAGGAATATTTTGCGGATGGAATGACCGACGAATTAACCACTGATCTGGCTCAAATCGGATCGCTGCGCGTAATCTCGCGCACTTCCAGCATGCAATACAAGTATGCGCATAAATCCCTGCCGCAGATTGCCCAGGAATTGAATGTGGATGCCGTGGTGGAAGGCTCGGTGCAGCGTACGGGTGATCATGTAAAAATCCGGGCACAATTGATCGAAGGACATAATGACAGACATCTATGGGCAGAGAACTACGAATCAGACCTGCGTGACGTGCTGGCACTGCAGGATAACGTAGCCCGCGACATCGCCCGCAAAATCCGGGTCGAGCTGACTCCGAAAGAGCCTACGGTGCAAGCCGCAAGCTTCCAGGTGAACCCGGCTGCCTATGATGCTTATCTTCTGGGCCGCTATTACTTTGAGCAGCGTAATGAGCAAGGACTGAAGAAGAGCATTGACTATTTCAACCAGGCCATCGCCATTGACCCTAACTATGCCCTTGCCTACAGCGGGCTGGCGGATTCCTACCATGTATTTGGCACCTACGGAATCATGCCGCCCGATGAGGCTATTGCCAAATCAGAGGCTATGGCGCGCAAAGCCCTCTCGATTGACAACAGTTTAGGCGAGGCCCACGCCGTCATGGCAGATAATTTGACAACGTACCATTGGGATTGGGCCGCCGCCGAGCCGGAATACAAACGCGCGATTGAACTGAACCCCAGCTATGCCACCGTCAGGGAGTGGTATGCGGAATACCTTAATGCCATGGGAAGGCCCCAGGAAGCCATCGCGGAAATCAAGAAGGCGCAAGAGGTTGATCCGATTTCCTTGATCACGAACGCGGTCATAGGGCGGGTTTTCTTCATGTCCCGGCAATACGATCAGGCCATCGCACAATGCAAGAAAACCATTGAGATGGATCCCAGCTTCCCTCGCACTTATGTTTATCTCGCCCGGGTTTACGAACAGAAAGGAATGTACGATGAAGCCTGGACGAACTACCACAAATCCCGTGTCTTGATGGGATCGGAACCTGAGTCCCAGTCCATTCCTCCAGCCAAGGGCCTCGACGCCCAATCCTATTGGAAGCAGCGGCTGGCATGGGCACAATATGATCTGAAACATGGCCGCAAGGCGTCTTTTGATCTGGCCGTCGCCTATTCTTATTTAGGAGACAAAGACCGCGCCTTTGAGTGGCTGGAAAAAGCCTATCAGGAACACAACAGTTGGATGGCGGAACTGAAGATCAATCCTATGAACGATCCTCTACGCTCCGATCCTCGCTTCCAAAGTCTTCTCAAGCGCATGAAGTTGGAGTAAGTCCGCCAAATCAGGGTGAGCTTTTGGTGAGCGCCGTCCCGCGCGAACCAAAAGCGAGGGCGGAGCGGTTTTACCGCGGAGCCCTTAGATATAAAGGCCCCCGCGCTGCTATAATCCGCGCCATGAAAAAGACAAAGACCTTATCCGTTCTAGTCTGCGGTTTCATGTTCGTCTCCATCTTTTGTTCTACTAGCCACGGCCAGACCAGCAAGCCCAAGGCATCGGCGGTGCACGGCATCCAGTCGCAAGCCGTTTTTCCCATCGAAGAGGGTTTGGTTGATGCTCACGGTGTCTTGATCTACTACACGACCGTGGGCCGGGGAGCGCCGCTGATGATCGTCCATGGCGGGCCGGGGGCATCGCACGATTATTTTCTGCCCTACCTGCTGCCCCTGGCGCGGACCAACAAGCTCATCTTCATAGACGAACGCGGCTCCGGCCGCTCCGAAAAACTCGAGGACACCACCCAGTACACCGTCGAAAACATGGTGGAAGACGTGGAAGCAGTCCGCCAGGCGCTGGGCCTGGGGAAGATCAATCTGCTCGGCCATTCTTACGGTGGCGTGCTGGCCCAGGCCTACGCCTTGAAGTATCAGCAAAACCTGACGCACCTCATACTGGGCAGCACCTTCCAGAGCACCTCGGCCATGAACGAAGTGCTGGCCCATGAAAAGCAGAATATGGCGCCTGATGAGCGTGCAAAACTCGAGAACTTTGAGAAGGCCGGTCTGTTCGGCAAAGGCAAAGTTTGGGAAAACAACCGCTATCCCAACGACTATGCCGCACTCGCCTGGGGCGACGGATATTTCCCATTTTTGTACCAACGCCGCCCCGATCCCAACTACGATCCCGTGGCCGGCAACACCACCTTGTCATGGGACCTTTATCGCGAGATGTGGGGATCGCACGGCGAGTTCGTGATTGACGGCAACCTGAAGTCGGTGGAGTACACCGACCGGCTGTCGAGTATCCATGTGCCCACGTTGATGATCTGCGGGGACCACGATGAATCCGACCCATCGCTCTCGCGCACGATGCACGAAAAGATTGCCGGATCAAAGCTGGTGATCGTGCCCCAATCCGGACACATGACCTTCGTGGACCAGCCCAATCTGTTCATCAAGTCGGTGGACGACTTTTTGCACGGAAGGTGAGAGGCAATACTAAACCCGCGTCGATCCGTGTTAATCCGTGGTGAAAAGTCTTTGCAGTTGCCTTGTGAAACTGGTGACGTGAAATTTGACGTGCATTTCTTTGTGTCCTTCGTGATTCATTCCTTCGTGTCCTTTGTGGTTAAACATTTAAATATGCTAAGCGGCGTGAGGAAGCCACGACGGGAAAATTGGTGAGTGAGCAGTATGGTACAGATGCCGAATGACCTACGAATTACTCTGAGAATGCGGGAGACGAACTATGCGTTTTGACCTCGCGGACTGCCCGGGGATTGCCGAATAACCGGAGTTCAGCAGATATTTGAGAGAATCCTGCGTGAACTTCGCGAACAGATATGCACTCCCAATTTAATAATTGCTGTAGTCCCAAATTTTAGTAACTATAAAGATGCGGCCAGGGTCTTGCCCGCTCCGTCCAGAAGGCAGGTTTTTTATGAAACGACGCACATTTCAAGCAAAAGTATTGGCAGTGATATTGGCAGTGCTCATCGCTGAACCAACATGGTTGGGCGCTCAACAGCAACCGCAATTGCCCGATCCCGGCTCCGCTTCCGGGATGACCAAACAGGAGCAGGAACAAGCCGGCTTGCAAGCCATGGCTGAGGTGTACAAGCAAATGCCTGTTCTGCCCGACTCCAGCCCGGTGACGCAGTACGTCCAGCAGTTGGGAAGAAGGCTGGTCCCTGCGATCCCACAGGACCAGTCGTGGCCCTACCAATTCCACGTTATTCCGCAAAAGGACATCAATGCCTTTGCCCTGCCCGGCGGACCTATTTTCATCAATCTGGGCACGATCCAGGCGGCCGATAGTGAAGCCGAACTGGCGGGCGTGATGTCCCACGAGATGTCTCACATTTACATGCAGCACTCCGCGAAATCGGCGGGGAAAGCATCGCTGGCGCAGGGACTTCTGGGCATTCTGGGCGCTGTTCTCCCGGGCAACACCGTCGGCAATATCGCCCGTTTAGGCATACAGATTGGCGCCGGGACGGTGTTCATGAAGTATTCCCGCGCCGATGAAGCTCAGGCCGATGCGGTAGGCGCCATCATCATGTACCGGGCGGGTTTCAACCCCAAAGCCATGGCCGAGTTCTTCCAGAAGCTCGAACAACAAGGGGGCAGCGGCCCGCAGTTTCTCAGCGACCACCCCAGCCCGGGCAACCGTGTAGCTTCGGTTGAGAAAGAGATTCAGGGCTGGCCCCCGAGGGGTTATTTTGATACTAGCCAGGCCTTCGTTAGCGCCAAGCAACAGTCGAACGGTATTAGAACCTATACGGCCCAGGAAATTGCCGACGGCGCCAAGCAGGGTCTCTGGGCGCAACAGAATGCCCAGGGCGGCGCCATTCCGTCAAACCTGCCTTCAGCATCTACCAACAACAACGGCGCTCCGGTCGGTTCCCAGAATGGGAATATCACCAATGTAAGCTACAGACAGATCAAGCCCAGCAGCAACTTCACCCAATTCACGCACAACGCCTTCAACATTTCGTATCCCTCGAATTGGCAGACTGCCGGCGACCAGAATTCGACGGTCACCATCGCCCCGCAAGCCGGCGTTTCACAGGGAACAATTGCCTATGGCGCTATTGTCGGTGGGGCGCAGGAACAGAACAACTCTTCGCTTGATCAGGCGATGCAAGACCTGATCCAGAATCTGCAACAGTCCAACGCCGGCATGCAGGTGTCAGGAAACCCGCAAAGTATCCAGGTCAATGGTGTGCAGGGCCGGTCGGTGAATCTCATTGGCAATTCGCCCGTTCAGCAGAATGGCAGAGCGCTGGCGGAGCGCGATTGGCTGGTAGCGTTGCCGCGTCCCCAGGGTGGCTTGCTGTACGTGGTGTTTATTGCTCCGCAGAACCAGTTCAGTCAGTTGAGCCGCACTTACCAAAAGATGCTGAACAGCTTACGGATGAAGTAAGACCTCTTTCATCGCGATGGGTTTTGCGGTCCGGGTGGCCAACGGCCTAAAAACGTATTTTGGGGGATCACCCCACCCACTTGCTAGCAAGTCGTTGAAGGGTCCAGAACCGCGCCTGACCCCCGTCATTACTGGCGAAAATCAATCCGGGGCGGGGGACTTGCTGCTAGTCCTGTCCACAGAATCCCGAGTCGCACTAAATTTTCAAAGACCAAAAGGATTATCAATCCCGCATTCTTGAATGCTGTCTTTTGCCTAAGGGCTCCGCAGCCAAAACCAGGCCGCTTCGCGCTCACCCCGTGTTCTTTTGCAGTTGTTTTTCACTGGCAACCTGTCCCGGCGTGCCGTGGACCGGCAACTGGTAGCTGACAACTGCTTCTCCATGATGACCTGCTGTTTCGAGGAAATCAACGTTTTGATACCAGAGTGATATCATGACTAGATAAACCTGGGTGCCCCATTCGCGCGCCAGCGCGTGTGGGGATGGCTTCGAACTTTTGTGGGGAAAAACGGCGCGCGTCCCGCCAAAAGTTCAGCTCCTGAACGGGGGCGAAGAATTTAGTCCAGGCCGGGGTGGCCCACCACAGTCATACAGTGGTCAGACGCGGTTTTGATAACTGTTTTTTGACTAGAGCGGACCTGTCCCGGCTTTCTTTGTGTCCTTGGTGATTCATTCCTTCGTGTCCGTAGCCTGCCCTGAGCCAAGCCGAAGGGTGGTTAAACATCAGTCATTTCCCGAGTCCGAAGGATTCACAGCCCCGGCAGGGGCGGCGTATTATAGCCCAGCGCTTCCAGCGCTGGGTAAGCAAACCAAATAAACCAAGTCCTGTAAGGACGACGCCAGAAGGATGCAACCAACATGGCACACTCTTTCGTAAACAACAACCTGCATTGCGTCTTCAGCACCAAAGAGAGGCAAAACTTTGATTCGTCCGGAATTTCAAGAACGCCTGTGGAAACTCATTGTCTCGGTGGCCGTGGAGCGCGGCATGAGAGTTCCGGCCATCGGCGGCATCGAAAACCATGCCCACATCCTGCTTTCCGTCCCGGCGGTGCTGCCGCTGGCAAAAGCCCTCCAAAGCATCAAAGGTGTTTCCTCCAAATGGATCAATGAAAAATCTCCCGGCCGCGGCAGGTTTGCCTGGCAGGAGGGCTACGGCGCATTCAGCGTCGGCCCTTCCCAAATTGAAAACACGATCCGGTACATCAGGAACCAGCGGGAACATCACCGCAAACAGACGTTCGAACAAGAATATATTTTGTTTTTGAAGAAGAACAGCATGGAATATGACGAACGCTTCGTATTCGGATAAGGAGCGAGCGTCGTCCCTACGGGACTCGGATCATTTTGGCATCCATACCCAGCGCTGGAAGCGCTGGGCTATAATACGTCGCCCCGTTGGGGCTTGCTTCCCAGCGATTACAACTGAGTAATGCTGATCTCCGGTTTGCTGGAAGCGCTTCAGCCCCCAGGGTATGGCATCAGTGTAGTCTGTTCTCGTCAGGATTCATCGAGTACAAATAAAACCCCCTCCCTAGCAGAGCTAGGACCCGGCACCCTCAAGAGTAATCATGAAATAACCGTTTGGGCCGGGCTACCCTGAAATCGTGGTAAAACCCTAAAGCATGAACATTACTCAATGGGTCGCCGGCGTTGGAGCTTGCACAGGTGTAGCGAGCCTTTCTTGGAACATTTATTTGAAACTGTCTTCAGGCCCCAAACTGTGTGTTCAGGCATGGGCAGGTATGGTTAAGCGACCCGCTCCCCCCGGAGACCCTAAATATCTTAAAGTGTCTATACAGAACATCGGAACCGCACCAACGACATTGACCAACTATGGTTTCTACCAATATGCGTCTGAAAAGGACCGCTCTCGCCACAAGCCGGAAACTGCTGCCGTCTTGAACATTTATCAGGGCGCTGTCGTTCCATACAGACTCGCTGTTGGTGATGAGGCAACAATTTTCATGGAACACAACCTTGAGTTTGATAGAGCACTACAGAAAGGCGTTGTTTATTTTTGGATCTCCCATGCATTTGCGAAAAATCCGATAGAGGTTCCTATTTTTTCACCTCCGAAGGAATAAGTGTAGCCCGGGTCATAGAGTGAGCTCTGAAGCTTTCTGTCTGGCTCGAAGTTTTTGAAGCTGGTTGTTGAAGAGTTTGCTATCAAACATTTTGAATCTTGTGAGCAAGGCGATTTCCTGTTCAAATCCGTCTACAATTTCCGCTATTGACGCATTGTTATTCTTGAATTCCATCATTTTTTCTTTTATTGACTCGGAGAAACCTTGGAGATGTTTCCACTCTGGAATCTTGTAGACCGCATCCCGGTGCTGTTCATAATAGAAATCAAAAACTTCTGTTCTCATTTCTTCAATGTTGAGTTTCATGTATGAAGGGTTTAACTCCCATTGTTTTCCAAGCACAACAATGCGGAAATACACATCAGCAAACTCTTTATAGATATCCTTCCGGGCACGTTTGGCTGTAAATTGCCGCACATACCACGCTTTAAATGGTTCAAGCAAAATTCCTGAAATGAGACCGAGCGCCCAGCCTGTTGCAGCACTCAACAGAATCTTCGTTAAGTCTGACATGCCGTGATTGTGCGGTAGCTTAGGTGGGGAGTCAAGCTGTGACATGCTGGAGTAAAATTAAAAAACTATACTCATGAGAGGACGGGAAGGCAAGTGACTAGCTGGAAGCGATCATTTTTCGCCGGAATGACCGATTATACTGGTGTCCCGATGGACGTGATTCTGTCGCATCTTCGGGACTGGCGAGATAATACGGTCGATACGATCAGCCAGCTCAAGCGTCTGCAAGAAAGAGTGGACAAGCAAAGAGATAAACTCGACTCTCCCGACGATGTTTCGCAGTACATTGATTTTTTTGTGGATCTGTTTACTAGATACCAGGGTGATTTCGAGAGATTGCTAACTGAGCTCCCTCGCAACGTGAGTGATGCCCATCTAGAAATCCTTCGCCAGATCTACGAAAGCTCTAAACGTGCAGAGGATTCTTGTATCAGATTTAAGCAAGACCACATTGCGCGCGGACTGAAAGACGAAAGCCTCCGAGGGTTAGTTGACAGAATCTATGCAGAGTCCAGAGATATGGTGATCGATTATAAAGATTTATCAAATCTTATTCCTCGTCTACGCACATTTGTCGGAACTAACTATGCAGATGATGATCGACGTTTCGCGCTTATGGCCATTGAGGAGGCACAAAAGAGTGTTCCTGAAGACGGAAGGCCGCATCCGATGGTTGGTGCAGTTGTGGTCAAAAACGGAACTGTTATCAGCAAATCGCATCGCGGAGAGATTCCCCAGTGCCATGCTGAATATATAGCGTTGGACAAGAAGCTGCCAGATGATTTGGTCGCAGGTGCCACGATCTACACGACACTCGAACCCTGTACCGCTAGGAAACATCCGAAGATTCCTTGTGCGCAGCGGCTCGTCGACCGGAAGGTGGCCCGCGTAGTCATCGGCATGTTAGATCCGAATCCCGAGATTCGAGGACTTGGTGACCAACTGCTGAGCGACGCTAATATTGAAATCCAAATGTTTCCACGAGATTTGAGAGCGCAAGTTGAGGAAATGAACCGGGAATTCATTAGGGCGCAACGACAGAAGCAAACGCCCAAGAAGGCAAATGAGATCGCAGACGTTGCAGCCACGACAGCTGCCAGGTTGCTTACTGATGCAACCCGCGAAGTGCAAGAGGCGGCGTGGTCGTTTTACGAACTACACACGCAGCATATGGTGGCTCGCGCCGTCAAAGACATTGCTAATAAGGAAGAGCAAATCAGGGCGAAAATTGCTGCGGCACGCCGCGTCTTTGCTCAAGATTATGATGTGCCAACTGACTTAGCTGCGGTAGCAGTTAGTGAATTAGGAGCCATAAACATTGCCCTGGTGAAGCTTTTCTCAACAAGTGACCAAACGGAGATGGAAATAGCAGCAACTCAAGTTCAAGATGCGTGTGAGAAAATCCGCAAGGCGGCTAAGCCCTATGCATATAGATCACCTAACGGCTAGAGTGGCGGCGTACTCCAAACGCACGATGCTCAGTTATGCACGGATTTTCTTCAACAATCGCAAGCCCCATTAGCTGCTCTTCGGTAATGACAAGCGACGTGCAGAAACCCGGCCGCCAAGCTCGGCTTTCTCGTTAGTCCGCAGTTGTCGTCTCAGTCCTCAGGAAAACGATTTAACCGCTTTTCAAAAATCCGCGTGCCGGCGATTCCCGCCGCCTGCCCCGGCGTTCCCAGCTTCACGCACTGGTTGTAGCCGTCAGCCGCCGGTTGACCACGATTCCAGCGATGATCAGGCTGAAGAGAACGGCCGCGAGCAGCAGCAGCCATCCCCAATACTGGCCCGGCTGGCGCAGAGCGCGGACGAAATTGCGGCCGTAGTGCTCGGCGATGATGGCGATGACGGTGTAACGGACGCCCCGGCAGATGGTTACGACCGTCAGAAATCTCCTGGGGCTGTAGTTGGAAGCGCCGGCCGCCGCGAAAAGCACGCTGGTGGGAAATGGAAAGGGCACGGCCGCAGAAACCGCAAGAGCACTGGTACCCCATTTGTGAAAAAAGCGGAGAATGGCATCCGTCTTCCGGTTTCCAAATTCGCGATTTCCGAATTCGCGGTTTCCGAATTCGCGGTTTCCGAATTCGCGATTTCCGAGTTTGCGATTTCCGAATTTGCTTTGCAGGTAAGCCGATCCCGCCCGGCGTGCGACTCTGAACGTGAGGTAGGCTCCGATCACCGATCCTGCGGTTGCCACTGCCGCATACTCGTACCATGGATTGCCGTGCCGGGCAGCGAGAATTGCCGTCAGGATGTCGGGGCCTCCAAAGGTGGGCAGGGGAGAGCCATCGAGAATCGCGAGGGAGAAAAGCCCGAGCGCTCCCAGGTGGCGGAACATCGCGCTAACGCTGCGTCCCAGGCTCGGTGCGGCGTTTTGGAGGAAGACGTTCAGCATGAGAGCAATATATCAACTTTGCCGCGGGGTTTTGTTTAACCACCCTTCGGCTTGGCTCAGGGCAGGCTACGGACACGAAGGAATGAATCACAAAGGACACAAAGCAATACGCTACTTTTTAAAGAATCCGCGTGATCCGTTAAATCTGCGGTAGGCTTTTGTTTTAGTTCAAAAACGGTATCATTCTGATATCAAAACCTTGATTTCTCAGAAGCTGCGGGCCACAATTGGGCTAGACGTGTGTTTACGTTACGCATTCCAGAATGCGGGGTTTCATAACCCATTGGCTCTTTGAAAATTTGAGGTGATGCTGGATTCTGAGGACTGGACCAGCAGCAAGTCCCCTGCCCCGGATTGATTTTCGCCAGCAATGACGCGTGTCAAACGCGATTTTGAGGCTCAAAAACACTTGCTAGCAAGTGGCGTGGTGGGCCAGCCCTGTTTTAGTTTTTCCTGGGCGCAAAGAACAGCATTGCCCAGACAAAGAAACCGCAAGATCCTTCACGCCAAAAAACGGCGTTCAGGAGGACAAGATGCAAACGGAATTGACGAAATCAAAACGTCCAGTGGTGGTTAAAACAGACTAGCAGCTAGTCCCCTGCCTCGGATTGACTCTCGCCAGTAATGACGCGGGTCAGACGCGATTTTGAGACCTCAAATCACTAGCTAGCAAGTGGGGTGGGGGCCCCTGCGATTTCCAAAAAATCTGCGTTGATCCGCGTTCATCCGCGGCGAAAGGTTTTGCGGTTGTTTTTTGAAACTCGAAACTTGAGCCGTTTTCGCGGCGTCTGAGCCGCGAGGCGAAATCCCGAGCGCAGTCGAGGGATCTGGGTTCTTGAAACCTGAAACTGCTCTTAAGGCGCTCCGCCGGCGGTTACTTCTGCCTGGTTCTGTATTTGCTGGGTCTCTATGTGTACTACGGCGGGTTTCGGCGGCGCGTGACTGGTGAGCATCTCCAGCACATCAGAGCCGTCGTCATGGTCGGGGGTCAGGGCCACGTCGGAGTAGTTGCGGGCTTCGGGGTCGCGCTCCAGGCGCTTCTGGAAGCGGTGCAGGCGCCACGCCAATTGGGCTACCTTGAAATGTTTGTAGATAAAATTCCCAAGGAAGCGCGGATAGAAGACAAACGGGCTCTCGATGGGCAGGCTTGAGCGCCGGTCTTTGCGGTACTTGCGGCGCAGGAAGCCTCCCTGCAGAGGATGCACCTTCTCAAACACGATGCAACTGTGGAACCACAGCAGCAGCACCATCACGTTGCCGACTTGAATCCCGGTGGCTGCGGCGCGGCGCATCATGGTTTTCATGTGATCGAGCGAATAGAAGGTTGTCCACGAATCGCGATAGACCTTCTCCCACTGCTCCTTCGACATGGTGGCATGGACCGTGGTCACGTGCTCCAGGTCATATTTGTTGAGGTCAGGATCGAGGAACGCGCCGGCTTTATGGAGCTTTTGATGGTCTTCGGAGCCCGGCAGCGG
>Ga0222749_10000557_pt1 | contig 22393 bp, 19 predicted proteins | sample IncBWH2Mmetat_FD_197234 | JGI IMG/M metagenome (GOLD analysis project Ga0222749, IMG submission 197234) | Metatranscriptome of lab incubated forest soil microbial communities from Barre Woods Harvard Forest LTER site, Petersham... | ecosystem: Environmental > Terrestrial > Soil > Temperate... | reverse complement strand
GCCATCAGAGCCCTGTTCTCCGCGCTGCAGGTCCGGCGCGGTGCAATAAGCTGCCAGAAGTTCGCGCGTCTCGGAGTCGTAGGCAAGAACCCAACCGCGGTGGTTGCCAAAAGCGATATATAGGATTTCATGCTCCGTTGCCGGGTTAGGCATCAACAGCAAGGCAGGTCGTTGCATCTCGCGCTCAGGGTCGAACGTACTCTGTTTCGGCCCATAGGGAGCGAAAGCGCACACCTGGCCAGCGACCGCACCGCAAATCACGACCGGACTATGGGGCTTCTCCGCTCCGCTTGTGATATCCAGAACATGCAGCCGAGTGAAGTAGCTTACCTCACTCCCATTCGTTTCCTGCGTGCGGGCAACCACGTACAGTGAATTGTTTTTCAGATTGATGACTGGAGTTCCCGTAATCCCGATGATGGGATACACGTTGCAGTTTTTCTGATTGTCAATGCACGGAACCGGAACGACGCCGGGGGGATTCGTGAAGTTAACGTGCCAGAGCGGGTTCGGATTCGACTTTGCGCTATCGGCATCGAAGGCATACACACTGTTGTTCTCCGTCGCCACATAAACAACGTTGTGGGTTCCCTGCCCCGGAATCGCCACGTTCTGCACATACAGTGGCTGCGCGTAAATCATTCCGTCGACCGGATAAGAAAAAATCTTTCCGAATTGAGTCGGATTCACATTGGCAGGCGTAAGAATCGTCTCGTTCAGATTGTCTCCGCTCCGAAAGACGTCATCGTGCCAGGTAAGCACATCCATGACGCCAGGAGCACGAACTTGGGCATGAAGAAGAGAACTGGAAAGAAGCCAAAGGAAAACCAGAGCATGCAAACGCCCATGGGACTGAAACATAAAAATGCACCCTCTCGTCACTACTTATCATATAACTCTCCGTCTCACGTTCTACAAGTTAATTTTCTATGTATTTTCGCGGGCTCGTCCACAGCTAGGCTGTGATCCGGAGATTCACCAGGCCATCCAGTCTTTCCACCAAGCCAGGCAGGTCCTGCAACAAAAAGCGGCGCGGGATTTCGGAGGTCATCGCAAAAAAAGCAGTCGAGTCTATCGACTAGGCAATCGAACATCTTAAGCAGGCACTGCACGACGACAAGAAGTAGAGTTCGATAAGAGCCAACCGGAACCTCGCAGTTCCCTGCCCCTTCAAACGCTCAGGCCGGATCGGCTGGCCCTTGTGCTCACGCTTCTGGCAAATAGTGGGCCACACTACACTATCCCTTCAGCGTAGTTTCTCGACATCCCGGCTCCGGACACACATACCTTAAAACATTTCGCTGCCGGTCCAGGCTGGAGATGAACATGGGCCGCCCGTGCTTTTCGCAACTCGGCTGGCCATTGGAAACAACGGGCGGCTCATCCTTGACCGGAGTTACGTAGCCCAGAGACTCGCTGAAACAGCGGTGGCAGAACTTGTCGGTGCAACGAAAAAACTCAACTGAATAGTTGACGCTGAACGGAGCCAGCACGAATTCCATGGTTCTGTAGTGCTTGTCGCACAACGGCAGGATGTCGGTCCTCACGCGCCGATTCTAGCATCGCGCGCAAAACAAAACCGGCAGACTTGGCTGCCGGCGGTGTTATTCATCTGGGAACGGCTTATACGGTGAGCGCGAGCGAGGTCCGTCCATACCGCTCACCGGCACAGCTAGTTATTGCTGTCATCCCTCCGTTTTAAAGTAGGATGATCATCGTCGCTGGTCGTCGTCCCATCCTTGCTGGTACTGCTGGTGGACGAAGCCCGCCGCAGACTTGGTTTCGTGCTGTCCTTGTTATCGAGCGGCTTGCGCCGGTTTTCGAGCGACGCCAAGCGGGATTTCACATCATCGAATTCCGACGTGGTCACCGTGTACTCGGGCCGGGCGGGCAGGATCTTCTCAATTTCCTCCTGCGACTTCGCAATCCGGTCCGGCGTCTGCGGATGCGTGGCAAAGGCCTTGGCCAGCGTTCCCGGTTTCTGCTTCTCCATCGCTTGCAGTTTCTCGAAGAAGGAAACGAACGACTGCGGGTCGTATCCCGACTTGTACATATATTGCAAGCCCAGGTAGTCCGCCTCCGCCTCAAAACCACGCTGGAAGCTCAGGAAGGTCAGGGGCAAAGCCAAGCCCGCAGCCTGATACACACCGTAGCCGATTCCTCCCCCGACGAAAATCAGCGGGATGGTCGCGAAATTCGCATACTGTGCCCGGGTCATCTGCCGGGTCGCGTGACGCGCGCAGACGTGCGCAATTTCGTGCGCCATCACTCCAGCCAGCTCCGCCTCTCCGTCAGCAGCCAGAATCGTCGCTGAGTCCACATAGACGAAGCCGCCCGGAAGCGACATCGCATTGACCACGTCCGAGTCAATGATCTTAAAGATAAAAGGAACTTGCGCGTCCGAATTGCGAACCAGATTCTGTCCCAGCCGGTTCACATATTCCGTGACGACCGGGTCGGTAACGAACTTCGAACTGGAATCGACCATCTGCGCATATTGTTTCCCCATCTTGATGTCGCTCTCAATGGAGTACCAATTGCCCAGGCCCCGTCCGCCCACCTTGCGATTGCCGATGGCATCCACGTCATCCTTACCGCCATCGTGTTTGACCTTGTCGGGATCCGCAGGTTCTGCAGGAGTGCTTTGTTTGCTCTGGGTAGTGGACCCGGCCTGAGGTACCGTACCGGAAACCCCCGGATCACCGGCGGGAACGCTGCCCGGAGCCGGCTGGCTGCCAGGAACCGGCTGGCTGCCAGGAGTACCAGTCTGCCCAAAGGTCGCTGAGGTTAGGCTGCCCAAGGTGAACAATGCAGCCGTTAATAGCAGGATCCGGAACTTCATAGCCAAACTCCGTTTTTCCGCCCCGAGCGGGTCTCTTCTAATTATACCCCCGGACACAATACCCCTCTGGACAATTCCCTAAGAAGTTCGACGCAGAATCAGACCAGAAGGTTATCCGGGGCAGGTTGGCCTCGCCAACCTCCGCCAAACTGTCATTAACCCCTTAGATTCAGAAAGCTGAATTAAGGAGACAAGGCCGGCGCAGGCATCCACCTTGCGCCTTTGTTTTGTGTGGCGCGCACACTCTTGTCCGCGAAATCTCCCGGTCAACCTGAATCGAAATTCAAATCAAAGGGAGAAATGTGCGAATGGGAATTGGGTGAGCCAGCCAGAACTGAACAATCAGAACTCGTCCGCCGTCAAGACACCGAACGACAATGCCGATCAGTGGGTTTGTTTGAGTTCCGACACGTCGATCATCGCGTCGCTATATTGCACTGCTCGTCTGGCTAATTGCTTGATCACGTCAGTCGTGAGCACCTGTTGGAAGGCCACGACCACTACTCCCTCTGCAAACATGCCCGGGTTCCACCTGGTCAACCAGATTTCAGCGTTACTGTGGACCTCGTTCCGCTCCGCGCCTAGAACTACCGTGAATCGCGGGTGCAGTTCACTGCTGCGGTGAAAATCACGTTGCACGACTGCGCAGGTGTTTTGGTAAAGCTTCTCCGCATCGTGCATTTGGGGCAGGAGTGAGCGAAGCACCAGGTTTCGTGACATGGCGCACCACGAAAAACCCGCCGATAGACGATTGCGCAATGCAAGTGGATACTAACAAGAAGACCGTAACCATTGCCTTCAACATGAGAAACCTCTGTACGCCTGGTACCGCGCGAATCAAAGCACCCGCGACCGCAGTCTTATCCACTATCGGCATCGCGGCAAGCTGTCAAAAGGTCCCACGGGCACCAAAGTAATCCGGACCGTTCGCACTTCTCACTCGGGATGGGACAAGATGGGAACGCACAGCATTAGGCCCACTCTGGCAATCGCTTAAAAGGCCTTTGACCTTAAGCAGCGGCCTAGGACACCCTGAAAACGGGTTTGGGCGGCACACAAATGGATTCGAACCATCTGCTGATATACGCCTGGGCGTTGCGCTTCACCGCAGAGATGCCTGGCGGTGGGACTGTTGGCGGCAGTGGGGTCTCACTTGATGACCGCGAGCTTCTGATCTCCGCAGTCGATGACAAACCATATGGATCGGATTCTCACTGACGATGGTGCAGATCTCGCATTGGAATTCCTTCAGACTTGACATGGGGTCTCCGTTGAACGACAACCCAGCTTTCTCCGAGCCCCGGTTCGCTTAGAGCGCTTCCCCGTCTACTCCCTCGCAAGGAGCCGGCTCGGTTCTCTCATCAACCCTTCAATCGCTTCCTTTGACCGCGAATGCGAGCCCGGGCGTCGTCTGAAAAGCATTCCACTGGTTGTTGGTGCCGGGAAAGGTCGCGACCGTCGCGGCATCCACCTGATTGGTGTCGATGACGTTCCACCCATCCACCGTATCTTGTTCCTTGCTGTTGGTGCTCAGAACGACCCAATACTGCTTGCCCGCGCTGACCGGTATGCCGGCGCTCTCGGTCTTCACCACCAGCCCGCAACAGGTGCCGAAGCGAGGCAGCCCCGAGGCATTCCACGTCTTCAGCGCCTTGCCGGGAACGCCGTTGTTGTCTAGGTTGAGACTGAGGACAACACCATTCGTTCCTTGCTGCGAATAGCCGACCGCGACTTCGATTTTGGTCACGGTGTGATCAGCCGCAGGGGTGAAGGCAGCCGCCATCCATTGCTCGCCGGCACCGGAATTCTGGCCCATGACGTTGTACCCGGTGCAGCACCAGTACTCGCCCTTCGGATATGCGGTCCCAAGATTGCTGAAGATCGTGATCAGGCCTGCATCGTTAAGATTGGTTGTTGCGATGGACGGGGCCGGATCGGTCACGACCGTCATTCTCGCGTGTTTGCCCCAAACCATCGTTCCGTTGCCCCTCAGGACGTTATTTTGGGCGGCCAGAATAGCCATCGCGCCCGCGAACACTAACCCCATAGAAACCAGCAATTTCCTCGAAAACATGTGCCTCCCCTTAGATTGAATAACGCAGCTTTCCTCGGTCCAGCCTGGATCTCTCCTCTAGACGCGTTCCAACGCATCATATCTAAGGCGCGCCCCGCCGGCAACGCAATCTGTCTTGCACCACTTCCCTTCCAGTCGTAACATGACGCCGACTCATTGTTAGGAGGTTCCTTGCTCGATCGCCGACGCTTCCTCAGTGCTACTTCGGGGCTGGCTGCTACTCTCGCCGTGCCCAGTCGCCTGTTAGGCCAGTTGCAAGCTGCACCTTCAGCCCTTCCCGACACCGCTCTCTATGCAAGCGATCAGGACGCCTATTGGGCCGAACTCCGCAAGCAGTTCCTTATCCCACCCGACGAGATCTATCTGAACAACGGCACCGTGGGCTCGAGCCCCGCCCCCGTCCTTCGCGCCATTTTCGACGGCTACACCCAAACCGAAAAGATGGACCAGCAGGATCCCGAAGACTACCCCATCTGGGGATATGCCGCCTGGAACCAGTTTCGCGATCCCCTCGCCGCCTTCGTCGGCTGTAAGCGCGACGAGTTAGCCCTCGTGCGCAACGCCACCGAGGCCAACAGCTACATCGCCAACGGAATCGATATGAACCCGGGCGACGAAGTGCTCATGACCGATCAGGAGCATCCCGGAGGCCTCCAGCCCTGGCGCCTCAGAGCCAAGCGTTATGGAGTCGTGATCAAGACCGTGACTCTTCCCAAGCCTGTCAAAGATGCCAGCCAGGTTTTGAACCTGTTCAACGATGCCATCACTCCGCGCACACGCGTCATTTTCTTCAGCCATATCACCACAGCGACCGGAGTTGTCCTTCCCGCCAAGGAACTCTGTGCGCTGGCGCGCTCGAAAAATATTTTGTCGGCAGTCGACGGAGCCCACGTCATCGGCATGATGCGCCTCAACCTGCACGACCTCGGCTGCGATCTATATTCCTCCAGCCCACACAAATGGCTGCAGGCGACGAAGGGATCGGGCTTCCTCTACGTGCACGACGAAGTCATCGACCGCATGTGGAACACCATCGCCACCGAAGGCTGGGACGAACCTGAACTTCGAGCGGAACGATTCCAGCGCATCGGCTCTTCCAACGTCCCCGCGCTGTGGGGGCTGCTGGCGGCCATTAACCTCGCCAACGAAATCGGCATGGACCGCATCGAGCCCCGCCATCGCGAACTCTGCGACTACATCCTCGCCCAGATGATCAAACGCGGAGCCGAATCGTGGACTTCCCCTGATCCAGCCCTGCGCTGCGCCATCGCCACGGTAAACGTTCCTCCGCTTAAGCGCATGGATATGGAGAACTGGATGTGGAACACACATAAGATCCGCATCCGTGGCGGCGAGCCATCCAAGCTGCGCCTGTCCACGCCATACTATCTGCAGAAAAAAGACATCGACCGATTTCTGGAAAAGTTTGACCAGTACAAACGGGAAAAAAGTTTGGCCTAGTGGTCAGCTTGCCGCACACCGGTGCGGCGGGGGTAGATCATTTCCGCGAAGATCATTCCTGGGTCGTCAGCTGCAACTAAGCTCGTTCCCCGACGTACCAGGGCGCGCTGACCGTAAAGATGCGCTCGTTGCCGCGGGCGAGCAGTACCCATTCCAGAAGCCGGCCACGCTGATTGTGAAGGAAGAATTCATACCATTTGTCTTCCACAAGTTCCGGAATGACCACGATGACGCTTCGATCAGGATGCTGCTTCGAAAGGTCGAGAATGAATTGAACGATGGGAATAATGATGAAACGGTAAGGCGAAGGCAAGACCTGAAGCCGGGGCGGTTCTTTGCCAGCCGCACGGAAAGGTTGCCCGACATAGTGTTCCCAGTCGTCCTCGAGCAACTCGGAGTGCTCGTTAGGCTCGACATGCAAGGCGATCACTTCCGGAGAAAGCCGGGCGGCAAATTCAATCCCCTGACGCGTGATATTGCTCCAGCGGTCGATGGCAATAACCGCAATCGGGTGCTTGCTCAGACCTGCCGCGTCGACCGGAATCCTGCAGGTGGTGAGCATCTTCACCGAGTGATAGTGGCGGCGGACCACGGCGAACAAAACAATTGTCAGAGGAATGAAAAGCAACGTAATCCAGGCGCCCTCCACGAATTTCGCAACCAGCACGACCAGGGTAGTGATACCGGTGACAACCGCGCCCAGCCCATTGACCAGTGCGCTCTTCAGCCAATTTGGACCGCGATTTTTCCGCCAGTGCATGACCATGCCGGCTTGCGAAAGCGTGAACGCCAGAAAAGCGCCGACCGCGTATAGCGGGATCAGCCGGTCGGTAACACCACCGAACAGGATCAGAACACCGCCACAGAGTACCGCCAGGCTGACGATACCGTAGGTGTAGACCAGCCGCCGCCCGCGGTACCCAAAGGCGTGCGGGAGATAATTATTTTGCGCGATGGCGCGGCAAAGGCGCGGAAAATCGGCGAAGGCCGTGTTGGCAGACAACGAGAGAACCACAAGGATTGAGCCGATGGTCAGATAATAGAAAAAGCCTTTGCCGAAAACCGCGGCTGTCAGCATGGAGAGAACGCTCTGATAGCCCGGCCGGCCTGGATCGGTTGCCGCGATTCCGTAAATCTTTACCAGATAGGAAATTCCCGCTAGCAGCACTGCCAGAAGAAAAATAATCGCGGTGAGAGTGCGCTGAGCGTTTTTCACAGTGGGCTCGCGGAAAGCCTTCACGCCGTTGCTCACCGCCTCCACGCCAGTCAACGCCGTACAACCGCTGGCGAAAACCTTCAGCAGCAACCAGTAGCTGACTGCTTCCGTCATGGGCGGCGGAGGCGGCAAAGCTGCCGCCGGTGTGGGATGCCCTCCGCTTAGGAGAGCTTGGAAAATGCCCGCGACGATGGTGATCAGAAGAGTGCCAACAAAGAGATAGGTGGGAACCGCGAACGCTGCCCCCGCGTCGCGCACGCCGCGAAGATTGAGGATAGTGATGACGATCAGAATGCCGACGCAGAGAGAAACCATGTGCGGCAGCAGCGACGGAACGGCCGAGACCAATGCTCCGACCCCCGCGGAAATGCACACCGCGGCGGTGCGGATGTAATCGGCGAGCAGCGCGGCCGCGGCCAGAAGGCCAGCAGGTGCGCCAAGATTGAAACGCGCTACGGTATAAGAACCGCCGCCGGAGGGATAGGCGGCGATGGTCTGCCGATAGGAGCAGTACACGCCCCCGAGCAACGTGATAATGGCAGCGCTCATGGGAACGATATACCGAACACGGAGAAGGCCAAGCGGGATGAGAAGGCTGAGCGCCGCCTCAGGTCCGTACGCCGCCGAGCTCAGTCCATCAAGACCAAAGATGGGGATGCCCTGCGTGGGACCGATCTGCTCGGCCCGCTCATCACTGGTTTTGATGGGCTTGCCGACAACGAGATCAAGCATGTTCATCGGGGATGGTGTCCGATCGCCGGCTCACGCCACAAACAAACAATTGAGATCAACGCACTAAATAGCGGACGGCCCTCACCGCAACAGGGACATAAGACCGCCTTCGGCACTTGGACTTTGCCGATGTTGTCCCCGCTGAACGGTCAATCGTAATATTCCAGCCCCAGGTGCGTGATCAACCCCTCGCCGCGCAGATGCCGCAGCGTATTCTTCAACTTCATCAACTGAATGAACAAATCATGCTCAGGATAAAGTCCGGGCGCCGTCATCGGAGACTTGAAATAAAAACTCAACCACTCCTGAATGCCCAACCCCCGCAACTCCGCACTCCGCTGCGCCAGATCCATAAACAAAACCAGATCCAGCACAATCGGCGCTGCCAAAATCGAATCCCGGCAAAGAAAATCCACCTTGATCTGCATCGGGTAGCCCAGCCACCCAAAAATATCGATGTTGTCCCAACCCTCTTTGTTATCACCGCGAGGCGGGTAATAGTTGATGCGAACCTTGTGGGTGAAATTGCCGTAGAGCTCAGGATAGAGCTCAGGTTGCAGAATGTGCTCCAGCACCGACAGCTTGGACTCTTCCTTGGTCTTGAACGACCCGGGATCCTCCAGCACTTCCCCGTCGCGGTTGCCCAGAATGTTGGTCGAGAACCATCCGTTCAGCCCAATCATGCGCGCCTTGAAGCCGGGGGCGGGAATCGTCTTGATCAGCGTCTGTCCCGTCTTGAAGTCCTTGCCGCAGATTGGCGCTTCGTTCTTGCGCGACAGTTCGTGCATTACGGGAAGGTCCACGGTCAGGTTCGGCGCTCCGTTGGCGAAGGGCACTCCCTCCATCAGCGAAGCGTAAGCGTAAATCATCGACGGAGCGATGTTCTCGTCATTCTGAGTTAGCGCCTTCTCGAACGTCTTCAGAGATTGATGAGCCGCAGTCGGCTCAATATAACTCTCCGTGGAACCGCACCAGATGGTAATCAGCCGCGTCGCTCCGGAAGCTTTCTTGAAGTCGCGAATATCGGCGCGGACCTGCTCCGCCAAGTCCATCTTGTTCTTGCCCTTCTTCACGTTGGGCCCGTCGATTTTCTTCACGTAGTTGTGATCGAAAACCGCTTTGCGTGGCTTGATCGTGCTCAGAAAAGGTTTGACCTGGTCGAGCAATTCGCGATCGAGAACCCCTGCCGTTTTGGCGGCCGTATACATGTCGTCTTCAAAAATGTCCCACCCGGTGAACACCAGATCGTCGAGCCCGGCCAGGGGGACGAACTCCTTGATCTTCGGCGAGCGCGCGTCGGTGCGCTTGCCCAGGCGAATCGTTCCCATCTGGGTCAGCGAGCCGATCGGCTTGGCAATTCCCTTCCGCACCGCTTCGACGCCGGCCACAAACGTCGTAGCCACCGCGCCCATGCCCGGAATCATGACCCCGAGCTTGCCCTTGGGGGATTGAATTTCACTGCCATTGTGTTTCTTCGTTTCAGTTCTTGCGGACTTCTGCCGAGTAGCCATCGCTTGGAGGCTTCCTTATGAGAGCTCTTGCTTATGAGAGCCGGGGATGTAAGGCAAACAGGTATGTTCTCGTATTGACCGATGAATTGCAACCAATTGAAGCCGAACGTCGAGGATCACCGTTTAGCGGCAAATTGGCGCATCGGCTGGAACGTCATTCTTCCCTTCAGACCTTGACGTCGTCCTGAGGTCCGCGCTAGCGGGCCGAAGGATCTCGCGCGCAGTATTTCGAACTGACGTATGACCCGCCTCGCACCGTTTTTCCTTGACCAAGCGTTTCCATCCAGATAACATCAAAACAAGCACATTAGCTGTTCGAGAACGGCAGTGGTTCCCTCAGCTCTTTGACAACTGAATGATTCCCGCTCAGGCGCGAGCCTGACGCGAACCGACGCCCGCTAACTCCTTTAAAAGGGATATTTTAGAGGGTATCCCCAAGGCGCTTACCTGTTTTCATATACTTAGGAAGCTGGAAGCCCGGATATCCCTCCCGTAAGTCCTTTAGAAGGGATATTTTACGAGGGTATCTCCAGAACAGTTCCTTTGTTTTCATAGATCTGGCAGAAAAACGCATTTTTTGCGGTATATACCCGATATGTATCGGTTAACATCCGACGATCTTTGATTACTAGTAGGTAACTATCAGAGTCGCCGAAACCAGCCACCATGGCTCATCCCGGTAAATTACCTCGTCGAAAACTTGTACACCGTGGTTGACTGAAACTGCCGCCCAGCTTTGAGCACCGCAGACGGAAAGTTGGGCTTGTTCGGCGAGTCCGGAAAATGCTGCGTCTCCAGGCAAAACGCGTACCGGCGATTGTAGAGCTTTCCATCCTTGCCGCGAATGCCATCCAGGAAGTTCCCGGTATAAAGCTGAATGCCCGGTTCGGTCGTCAACACCTCAAGCACTCGGCCAGAGTGCGGATCATAAGCCTCCGCCGCCAGCGCTAACGACCCCGTCGTTCCGCTATTCAGCACCCAATTGTGATCGTAGCCTCTTCCGAGCTTTAGCTGCGGGTCATCCTGATCGATGCGGGCGCCGATGGCGGTTGCACTCGTAAAGTCGAACGGAGTTCCTTTGACGCTTCGTAGTTCTCCCGTAGGGATCGAGGTTGCATCAATCGGAGTGAATCGATCCGCCCGGATCATAATCTGCTGCTGCAGGATGTCTCCATTGCCCTGACCAGCCAGATTGAAGTAAGCGTGATTGGTCAGATTGATTACCGTATCTTTGTCAGTCGTCGCGCTGTAATCGATTCTTAGTTCATTCTGGTCGGTAAGCGTGTACACAACTTTTACTGCCAGGTTTCCGGGAAAGTTTTCTTCTCCATCCTTGCTCAAGTAGGTCAACTCGATAGCTGGTCCAACACTGGTAGAAACATCGTTCGCCGACCACACCCGCTTGTTGAAGCCGCCGTGCAGGTGATTGTCGCCATCGTTTTTCGCCAGCGTGTAAGTCGTGCCATCAAGCGTGAATGTGGCGTGCGCAATCCGGTTCGCATAACGTCCGACGGTCGCACCGATATAGGCTTTGCCGTCCGCGTAGCCTTCAAGCTTGTCGTAGCCGAGTACAACGTCGTCAAGCTTCCCGCTCCGGTCCGGAACCTTGAGAGAGACGACGGTGCCGCCGTAGTTGGTGATCGCCGCTTCCACGCCATTCTTGTTGGTCAGGATGTACAGATCCACCGGCTGCCCGTCTTCAGTCTTACCAAACGATTGCTTTTGCATTTTCGATTTCGCCTCTGCCCGTAGACCACCAAATATCGTTAGAGTGAACAGAATCAGAATCACGATAGTCGCTGCGCGTAGTTTCACTCTTATCGTCTCCTCGATCATTGACGCTGGCACCACGATCCGGGCTTCATTTGGAGCTTGAAAGGGGTTCGAGTTTATCGATGACCAGGGCATGCGAGCCACCGCGCTCGAAGACTCTTCCAGTGGCCGTAACTTTCTGGCCGGCGAATGGAAGCAGTTTCTCGTTCTGACCGGTCGAGGGCGTTGCATCAGAGATGGGCCAGTAAATTGTCCCGTCGTCGGTGAGAATGACCAGCGGCGAACCCGCTTTCGCACAGGAGACCGCACACTCGGGGCTCACCGGCTTCTTGAGATTCTTGGTGAAGGTGCAAGCAGAATCAAGGACGTACCCTTTGATCGTTCCTGGTTTTCCGTCGCCAGTGGCTGCGAAGGCAACGGCAAGAAGCCCAAGAGTAAGGGCGAACTTTACGACAGCACTGCGAAGATGCATGACATTTTTTCCGTGTCGGGATTTGCGAGTCTTCATTTTGCGGGATGAGGAAGACTCAATAAGTAAACCACCGATTGAGCCGCCAGCCAAGTCTCGACGAACGATAACGAAGAATGATGCTGCACACTCGTCGTTCAGAAGCCGGCGGCAGGCGTGATTCCCGCGCTCTCCACACACTCATAGGCCTTGCCCGCCGCAAGGTTCTTGTATTCTTCAGTTCTTCCGTTCGGCCATTGGATCACCACGCGTTCAATTTTGTCTCGCTTTCCCACACCGAAAGTTACGGGAAGCTCCGATTGTGAAAGGTAGCTGGAGCCGCTCTTGACCAGGCGGGATTGCATTGTGCCTTCGTGGTAAATCCGCACCGTCGCTCCGATTGCGTCCCGGTTCGATTGCTTCCCGACCAGGTGAAAGCGGATGCTCCGGTTGCCCGCGAGTTGGTCGTTACGATAGAGATAGGCTGGGCCGTTGTTGGTAGTGATTAGAATATCGAGATCGCCATCGCGATCAAAGTCGCCGTAGGCCAATCCGCGTCCGACCTTCGGTTGACGGAACGCGTCGCCAACCTCCGCGCTTACGTCGCGAAAAATCCGCTTCCCCTGGTTGAGAAAATTGTTCAGAAAAAGCTGGGGCGGTTGCGCGTATCCAACATTCCCCCGGATGCTGCGCACGGTGTCGTCAATGTGGCCGTTGGCCGCCACCAAATCCAACTGGCCATCGAGGTTGGCATCGAGGAACATGCAGCCGAATCCCAAAGTCGTCTTCGAAGGAAGTCCAACGCCAGCCTGAGTTGCGATATCCTCGTATGTGCCGTTGCCGAGGGCTCGATACAGCCCAATCATTTCGTTGTCAAAATTGGTAATGGCCACGCCGCTACGACCTGAGTTCTCGAAATCGGCGGCATCGACTCCCATTCCGGCGCGCGCCTTGCCGTCGGCACTGAAGGCGATCCCCGCCTCAACCGCGACATCTTTGAACGTGCCATTGTGCGCATTGCGGTAGAGCTTGTTGGGTTGCGTGTCGTTGGCTACAAGAAGATCAGGCCAGCCGTCCTGGTCGTAGTCGAGCATGGCGACGCCCAGTGATTTCGAACTGCTGTCGAAAATGCCGCTGGTTGCCGTGACGTCCTCGAAGGTTCCGTCGCCGCGATTATGGAACAGCCAGCAGGTCTCGCCGCGGTACGCCTCGGGCGTGCAATAGGATTTGTGCCTTCCATCAAGGCTGCAGAACACATCGTGCTCGGGCGACCACTTCACGTAGTTGCAAACGAACAAATCGAGCCGGCCGTCGCGATCAAAATCAAACCACAGCGCGGACGTGCTAAGCGCCTCGCGGTGGCCGAGGCCGCTGGGGTTGGTAACGTCGCCGAAGGTTCCTTTCCCGCTGTTTTTGAACAGCCGGTTCTGGCCGACGCAGGTGATCAGGATGTCAGGAAAACCGTCGTTGTTGTAGTCCCCCACGGCGATGCCCATCCCGTACATTTCCACATCGAGCCCGGCCTTGCGGGTTACATCGGTGAAGGTGCCGTCGCGGTTGTTGTGATAAAGCCGGAGCGTGGATGTCTGCCGCTTGTGGCCGAGCCAGTCCATGCCATTAACGAGGAGAATGTCCTGCCAGCCGTCGCCGTCGTAGTCGAGGAAAGCGCATCCGGAGCCCAGCGTTTCGGGAAGAAGTTTGCCTCCGTAGGCGCCGCTGTTGTGCTGGAACAGAATGCCCGCCGACTTTGTAACGTCGACCAGTTGGAATCCCGGACCAGATGTTTCGGGCGCCGCTCCAGCAAACAATTCCAGTGGCAGAACCGACGTGGAAGCAATACCGGCGAGCCCGAGCAGGAAAGATCTGCGGTTCACCGGATGTTCACCAGGCCGCTGCGAATGGCGTACACCACGAGTTCGGCGGTCTTGTGGATTCCAAGCGTATCCATAATGTTGGCGCGGTGAACCGCTATGGTGTTGGCGCTCAGGTCGAGGTCAGCGGCGATTTCCTTGTTCGATTTCCCGGCGACGATCAGGTGCAGCACCTCGAGTTCACGCACGGTGAGTCCGGAACTCCGTTCGCCCTTCAGTGGCGTGGTGGCGCGAGATACCTGCGGGTCGAGCACAATCTCGCCCGCTACGACGCGACGGATCGCCGTCACCAACTCCATATCGACGACGCTCTTCAGAATGTAGCCGCGGGCTCCGGCATCCAGCGCCTGACGAACCAAGGTGTCCTCGGAGTGCATGCTCAGCATTAAGATGGCAGTTTCGGGAAGCTTGCGGAGAATGCGCCGGGTTGCGTCCAATCCACTCATCCCCGGAAGTGCGCAGTCCATCACGATTAGTTGCGGACGCAACTGCTCCGCCAGCCGGACTGCCTCAGCGCCGTCGCTGGCTTCGCCAACTACCGAGATGTCGCGCGCGTCCTCGAGAATGCGGCGAAACCCGCGCCGCACCAAGGCGTGGTCGTCGACCAGAAGGACAGAAATCTTATTGGACATGCAGCTCCGCTTTCTCGATTGGGACTCGGAGACGAACCAAAGTTCCACCTTCCGCAGGCCTAAGGAACTCGATGCTCCCGCTCAATAACTCTGCGCGTTCACGCATGGCTACAAGTCCAATGCCGGATCTCGCGGATTGCTCAACAAATCCTGCACCGTGGTCTTCAATCTCAAGGTCGAGGGCCTCGGGCAGGAAGCGAAGCTGCACCCAAGCCTGGCGCGCTCCGGAATGGCGGGCAACGTTATTCAATGCCTCCTGCAGGATGCGGTAAATATGGACGCCGACGCTGCCATCTACGGAAAAGGGCATTCCCGATTTCTTGTAGAATATTTCAATCCCAGTTTGCCTCTCTACCACCGGAATATACCAGTCAATCGTACTCTCGAGGCCAGCTTCGTCCAGCATGACCGGATGCAGCGCTTGCGAGAGACTGCGGACCTTGTCGAGGGTGGACTGCGCGATCTCTGAAACTTCCCGAAGCTCGGCGCGCAGCGGTGAGTTTTCGGGCAGATAGTTTCGCGCCCGGCTCAACATGGAACCAATCGCGGTCAAGATCTGTCCGAACTCATCGTGAAGCTCGCGCGAAATGTGCAGTAGCGTGGACTCCTGGGTTGAGATCAGTTTCTGTGCCAGTTCGCTGCGCTGCTCGGAGAGAGCGGCGAGTTGGGCGAAGAGCCGGCGGTTGGATTGAATCAGGTAGAGGCTTGTAAGCACAATCGCGCTCAAGATCGCCGCGAAGAATATATATACTTGCCGCTGAACGCGATCGTATATGCGTCCGATGCGCAGCCCCACCTGCTCTTCGCTCTCGTTGTTTTGCACCAACAACCGGGCCACCGCCGTGCTCAGCGCCGCCTGACGAGCCTGCAGTGAAACCCGGATTTCCGTCCGCGCATCGTCCTCTTTGCCGTTGCGAGCGAGCTCGAAAGTGCGCTCGACCGCGTCCCAGAATTGAGCGATCGAGTTGCCGAGGAATTGTCTTTGCTGGGGGGTGCGCTCGGCTACCGCGTCTTGTTCTTCGAGTTTGAGTGCGTCGTCCAGGTCGGTGCGGATGCGCTGAAACTGCGCCGACCACGCCGTGAGGGGATATGGCTCGTCGTTGTCGAGCATGTCGCGCATGGCAAGCGCGAGCGAATTCAAGTCATTCTGGATGCGCAGGAGTTGAAGCGAGTCTTTGCGGTTCCGGCCCGCAAGGTCGTTCTGCAGTTCCCGAAGACTCGAGATCTGCACCGTGATGTACCACGAGTAGGCCATTACCGCCGCGAGAGTAATGATGAGTCCCAGGAACAAACCTGGAGTTGGGGACCGGCTAGACGCGAGCGGGCGAAGCACGTTCCGAGGATATAACGGGGGCGGGCCGAGCACCAGCGCCGCGGCTACAGCTACTACTTTCATATTATTGACCCCTCAGTCACAGTCCCTATAATCGCGTCACTTTGATGGAAGAAGTTCTTGGGGAACGATAGCTTGGACAAAAAGCGCAGATCAGGGAAACGCACATGGATCACAGCAGCGGGTATGCTGGCCCTGTTGTGGGTGCTTGCCTGCGGCGGGTTGTTCGCAGTCATGCGGCAATCGCCCGAGACCTTTGCCCGAGTCATGGCGAGAGTACCGGGTCCCGTCGCATTTCTCGTGCTTCCTTTTGAAACCCTGTGGACGCAGGCCCGTGCCGGCAAGCTGCAAGTGGGCGATCCCGCACCTGATTTTTCGCTAACGACGCTGGACAAGAGCTCCCAGATAAAGCTGTCAGCGCTGACCGCGCAACGGCAGCCCGTAGTGCTTGTATTTGGAAGCTACACTTGACCCCCGTTTCGGCGGGAGGTTCCTGCCCTCAACAAACTTTACGAACAGTACGCGGGCCAGGTCGCATTCCTGGTCGTCTACATCACCGAAGCGCACCCCAGCGACGTTTGGCAGATGCAGAGCAACGTCAAAGACAATGTTGTTTTTGCCAGCCCGAAAAGCGAAGAGGAGCGTGCTTTCGTGGCGGGCGCGTGCGTGCGGAAACTGGGCATAAAGATTCCCGCCGTGCTGGATGAGTTTGGCAATTCAACCGAACAAGCCTACACGGGGTGGCCGGATCGGCTTTACCTGATCGACGCCGCCGGCCGCGTGGTCTACAAAAGCAAACCGGGGCCCTTCGGGTTCAAACCGGACGACTTGAAGAATGCCCTGACTCGTGTAGCGCGGCCACACTGAAGCTGCGTTCTGCGCTTCAATTCTGCGGCCTGATATCTACCTACGGTTTTCCCTGTACGAATAACTTTCATCGTCATTTGGAAGAACCCTCCGATTGAGTTGGGTCGGTTATGCACGTCCTCATCTATGTGGTTGGGACTGCAAGGCCAACGAAACTGGCAAGACGATTGCACTGAGAAAACCCGCGTGACAGCAACCAAAAACGGAGGAATAAGGAATGAAGAAACTAATCACAGTAATGGCCACAATGGCGCTGGCGATGGCACTCTCCGCGGTTGGCTTCGCCCAACAGGATCAGTCTGCCCAACCCAGCGCCCAGCAACCAACGTCTGATACGCAGAGTGGACAGCAGCCAAGCGGAGATCAGCAGGGCGCGCAACAACCAAGTGCACCCTCCCCGGATTCGTCCAGTTCGATGCAAACCAGCCAAGGCTCATCGTTCACTGGAACCGTAGTGAAAGCAGGCGGCAAGTATGTGTTGAAGACCAGCGACATGAGTTACCAGCTGGACGACCAGAAGAAAGCCAAGCAGTTTGTAGGCCAGCAGGTTAAGGTAAGCGGAACCCTCGACAGCAGCACCAGCACGATTCACATTTCGGACATCACTCCCGCGAGTTAGTACATCTCTGCAACCGCACAAGGGAGCTTGAAACCGATTGGCCAAGCTCCCTATTTTTTTTCGCCGTACAATATCCCAATGGCCATTCCGCACGAGATTCAGGGGCAGAAGTACATCAGCCTCTCCACCTTTCGCAAGAGTGGCGTCGCGGTACCAACGCCGGTGTGGTTTGGAGAACTGGACGACAAGCTCTATGTAAAGACCAGAAGCGACTCGGGGAAATTCAAGCGCATTCGGAATCACCCGCAAGTGCGAATCGCACCTTGCACCGTCCGAGGCAAAATCACCGGGCCGTCTTTCGCGGCTGCAGCCCGGATACTCCCTCCCGAAGACTGGCCTCGTGCCGGCGCGTCGATTGAAAAGAAGTATTGGCTGGCGCGAGTTCCTTTCTGGAGCAAAAAGAACGTCTACGTCGAGATTGATGGCTTCACGTCGCAGGTTTAATCCTTCATCCGGCGCCTTCTCGACGCACCAACAGGCCCACCCGAACTGGCTCGCCCGCAGCTTTTCGCCCCCGCCGCATTTGCTGCCCTCCTCTTTCCCTGTTACCATTTTTGTGGTCCCGGCCCCGCATTCTTTTCAGTCGTACCTTCATCATCCTCACGGAGGCAAGATGGCTATTAAAGTAGGTATCAACGGATTCGGACGCATTGGGCGCAACGTGATGCGCGCATCGCTCAAAGATCCTAATATCGAATTCGTCGCGGTCAACGATCTCACGGATCCCAAAACGCTCGCCCACCTGCTGAAGTACGATTCCATTCTCGGCAACCTGCAGAACCAGATCTCCGCCGGTCCCGATAGCATCTCCGTCGATGGAAAAAGCTTTAAGGTTTTCGCTGAGAAAGATCCGGCCAAGTTACCCTGGGAATCCGTTGGCGCCCAGGTCGTGCTCGAATCCACCGGGCGTTTCACCGACGCCAACGACGCCAAGAAGCATCTCCGGGGGCCGGTCAAGAAAGTCATCATTTCCGCTCCCGCAAAGAATGAAGACGTAACCCTGGTGCTCGGCGTGAATGAGCAGGTATACGATGCGGCCAAGCATCACATCATCTCGAATGCCTCATGCACCACCAACTGCCTGGCTCCCATCGTGAAGGTCGTGCATGACAACTTCAAGATCATCGTTGGAAGCATGACGACCATCCATTCCTACACCAACGATCAGGTGATCCTCGATTTCCCTCACAAAGACTTGCGGCGTGCCCGGGCTGCCGCACTCTCCATGATTCCAACTTCGACCGGCGCGGCCAAGGCGCTGAAACTGGTCATTCCCGAGATGGCGGGGAAGCTCGATGGTTTCGCCATGCGCGTTCCCACCCCGAACGTGTCGGTGGTCGACCTGGTCGCGCTGGTGGAGAAAAAGACTTCGAAGGACGAAGTCAACGCGGCCCTGAAGAAAGCCTCCCAAGACGGCCCCTTGAAAGGCTACCTCGGATACGAAGAGAATGAACTGGTCTCGGCTGATTTCCGCGGGGACTCGCGCTCCTCGATCGTGGATGCGCCCATGACTCTGGTGGTGGGAGGAACCTTGGTCAAAGTAATTTCCTGGTACGACAATGAATTGGGCTACTCATGCCGGGTGCGTGACCTGATCAACTATCTTGGCAAGAAAGGTTTGTGAGTAGCGCCGGCGTCCTCGCCGGCGGTCGCGAGGGCATCCTGCCCTCGTGCAAGCACGAGGCTGCCGGAAAGTTACGCAGGGCACCAAGGATCACTTAATGTCCAAGCTTTCCATCCGCGATCTCGCCATCAACGATCACCGCATTCTCATGCGGGTCGACTTTAACGTCCCCATGGAAGACGGCCGGGTCATGGACGATACTCGCATCCGCGAAACCCTCCCAACTATCGAGTACGCGCTGCGTCACGGAGCGCGGCTCATTCTGGCTTCCCACCTTGGTCGTCCCAAGGGCAAACCCAATCCCAAGCTGAGTCTCAAGCCCGTGGCCGAGCGCCTGCGCATGCTCCTCGACAAGGAACTGGCGCGCGGCGAGAACGTCGGATTTTCACCCGAATGCGTGGGCGTCGAGGCCGAAGAAATCGCTGGCAAGCTGGAAAAGGGACAAACCCTTCTTCTCGAAAACCTTCGCTTTCACGCTGAAGAGGAGAACAATGACGAGAAGTTCTCCCGGCAACTCGCCAGTCTCGCCGACTACTACGTGAACGACGCGTTCGGGACCGCCCATCGTGCCCACTCTTCCACGGTTGGGGTTACCAAGTTTGTGAAGAAGTCTGCGGCCGGGCTGCTCATGGAAAAGGAACTCCGCTACCTGGGCAAAGCGCTGCAGCATCCCGAGGAGCCTTTCGTCGCCATCCTGGGCGGGGCGAAAGTGAGCGACAAGATCGCGGTCATCCAGAATCTGATGGGTAAAGTGGACACCCTTCTCATCGGCGGAGCCATGGCTTATACGTTTCTCAAAGCTCAGGGTGAACAGGTCGGCAAGTCGCGCGTGGAAGAAGACAAACTCGACCTCGCCCGGCAACTTCTGCAGGAAGCCAAGACTCACAAGCTGAAGTTCCTTTTGCCGATCGACCACGTCGTCGCGGACCGAATTGAGGTCAACGCCGTGCTCCACATTGTGAACAGCGGGCACCCGATCCCGCCCACTATGATGGGCCTCGACATCGGGCCGCAAACTATCGAACTGTTCTCCGAAGAGGTTTCCCGCGCCCGCACCATCATCTGGAACGGTCCCATGGGAGTCTTCGAGGTCTCTCCTTTCAGTAAAGGCACCTTTAAAATCGCGCACGCTATCGCGGAAAACGTAGGCGCGCTTTCGATCGTGGGCGGCGGTGACTCGGTATCCGCCGTGCACGCGGCCGGAGTCGCCGACAAGATGACACATATCTCGACTGGCGGTGGGGCTTCGCTTGAGTTCATGGAAGGAAAAAAGTTGCCCGGCGTGGAAGCGCTGACCGATAAGAAATGAGTTGCGGGGAAGCTGGCGTGGCTGATTTCACGATCCGGATCTTGCTAAACGACCACAAGACAGTTGAGTTCCATGGGCCCGCAGACATCACTAAAGAGACCACCCACGCGATCGTGAACGCTGCAAATTCATCTCTTCTGGGTGGGGGTGGAGTGGACGGCGCCATCCACCAGGCGGGTGGACCGTCAATATTGGCGGAGTGCAAGAAGATCGTGAGCCAGATTCGAAGCCTGCCCCCCGGAAAAGCAGTGATTACGACGGGAGGCCGCCTCCCGGCGAAATATGTTATTCACACGGTCGGGCCTGTCTACCGCGGCGGGGATCAAGGGGAAGCACGAGTTCTGCAAAGTTGCCATCGCGAGTGCATCCGGCTCGCCGACGAGCACATGATAGAGTCCCTGTCTTTTCCAGCTATCTCGACCGGTGCTTTTGGTTATCCGGTATCGGCGGCCGCGGACGTCGCGGTTGCGGCTGTTGCCGATGCGCTTCGTTCGACTTCGCATCTAACGCAAATCCGATTTGCTCTGTTTGACGTCTTAACCTTACGAGCGTTCACACAGGCTGCCGAAAAGCTCCGCGATCCCAAGGACGGCTCGCCGTTCAAAATCGAAAGAAGCTTACCGCAGAGAGACTGACCCGTTTCCCCGAGAGGACCCTATGCCCCGCAAGAAACTAATCGCCGCCAACTGGAAAATGTACAAGACGCCGGATCAGACCCGCAGCTTCTTTCGCGATTTTCTTCCTTTGGTCGCGAATCATGATCGCGATGAAATCGTCGTCTGCCCGCCGTATATTGATCTCTGCGTCGCGGTGGAAGTGGTAAAGGGATCGAGCGTGGCCATTGGAGCGCAAAACCTGTACTGGGAAAAGGAAGGGGCTTATACCGGAGAGGTGTGCCCCAGTATGCTGCTGGCAACCGGCTGCACCCACGCCATTATTGGCCATTCCGAGCGCCGGCAGTACTTCGGGGAAACCGATGACATGGTGAATTTCAAGCTGAAAGCTGCCCTCGAAGCTGGACTCACGCCCATTGTTTGCGTGGGCGAGGTTCTGGAAGAACGCGAAGCTGGGCTGACCGAAGACGTGCTTCGCCGCCAGTGCCTGCGTGCCTTCCACGCCGTCTCCGGCAAGAAAGCCGGGAAGTTGGTCGTCGCCTACGAGCCGGTGTGGGCTATTGGAACTGGCAAGACAGCGACACCGCAACTTGCCGCCGAATCCCACAGCTTGATCCGCGGGGAAGCCACGAAAGCTTTCGGCCAGCCGTTTGCCGAAAATCTCCGCATCCTCTATGGTGGCTCTGTGAAACCTGAGAATGCTAAGGCGCTGATGTCGGAAGAAGAAATCGACGGCGCCCTGGTCGGCGGCGCCAGCCTCGATCCAAAATCGTTTGCGGCAATCGTAAAGTATTAGCCACTTCTAATTGCGGTCGTCCAGTTGAATTGCACCGATCACTCTTTCGATTGTCGCTTCCTGCTGTAGCCAATTATTAACCTGTCGTTAACCAAGCCCCGCAGCGAAACCCTTAAACTCCCTCTGCGCCCGTTTTGGAACATTCTTGAGGAGGCTACTCGATGAGATCAATGTGTGCGACTCAAACCGGCAACTTATGGTCCCAAGTCTTTGGGATCTTCGGAATTCTTTTTTTGGCGACGTCAGCGACCGTGACCTCTGCCGCTCAGGTCACGGCTACACCCCCCTATACTGTCTCAGTATTCGCTACCAGCAAACCCAAAGTGTATTACCAGCCCGACTCGATTGCCGTTTGGAACCGCCGCGTGTTCATTGGCTACGGAAACAATGCCAAGCCCGACGGTACTTTTGGTTTCAGCACGATTGTCGAATATGCCATGGACGGAACCGTGCTTCATAAACTCAGAGTCAAGGGCCACAATGACGGACTAAAAGTGAACCCGAAAACTAATCGCTTGTGGGCTTTGCAGAACGAAGACGCTAATCCGAACCTGGTGATCATCGATCCGAGCACTTGGAAATCGAAGAAATATACCTTCGCGAAGCCAGCCCATGGAGGCGGTTACGACGATATGGCGTTCATCGGGGACGACGTTTATATCAGCGCGTCT